>Ga0126373_10000071_pt1 | contig 88054 bp, 64 predicted proteins | sample PanSoiMetPlot_11_FD_92545 | JGI IMG/M metagenome (GOLD analysis project Ga0126373, IMG submission 92545) | Tropical forest soil microbial communities from Panama - MetaG Plot_11 | ecosystem: Environmental > Terrestrial > Soil > Tropical forest > Bulk soil | place: Panama | collected 2016-02-17
AGCGGAGTCGTTGCTGAAGCAGAGCCTGGCCATCCAGCCCCACCAGACTGCTGCGGCCTATTATCTAGCCCTGACTTATGACGCTGTGGGCGATGACGAGCGCGCCATCCCAACTTTTCAGAACCTACTGAAAAGCAATCCGCAACACGCGCCGTCGTATGTCAAACTAGGAGGCATTCTTGTCCGGCAACATCAGTATGAAGAAGCGCACCGGGATCTTGAGCAGGCTTTGTCTCTCGATCCCAACTCCGTAGAGGCGCATTATCAGTTAGGGGTGGTGCTCCGTCGTATGGGGAAACCCGCCGAATCGGAAACGCAATTCGCAGAGTCCCGCCGGCTCGAAATAGAACAGAGTGCCCAACGGGATCTCCACCTGCGGCTGCTGCTGCCGGACTGAGGGCAATGAGCGGAACCTCCTTTGACCCGCGCGACTTCGATAAAAGATTGCGCGCCCCTTCGCGGCGTGAGTTCCTGAATGTCATGGGACGGTCCGGCTTGGTCCTGCCATTCTCTTCACTACTTCCGGGACTAACCTTTCTCGAAAAGCCGGGAGCCGTCCCGAAGGCGAAATCTGCAAACACCTCTGCCGTTGCCGGCTTTTCGTTCAAAGACATTACGAAGGAAGCGGGTTTGGCCGCCGCGGTCAATATCTGCGGTGGAGTGGACACGAAGAAGTACATCCTCGAGGAAAATGGCTGCGGGGTCGCCCTGTTCGATTACGACAATGACGGGTGGCTCGACATCTTCATGGTGAATGGAACACGATTGCAAGGAATCCCGGACTCCCATCCTGCGACGAATTATCTGTTCCATAACAATCGCGATGGAACGTTTACCGATGTTACCGCCAAGGTCGGCCTGATCCGATCGGGATGGGGCTCGGGTTGCTGCATCGGGGATTATGACAACGATGGCTTCGACGATCTTGTCGTGACGTATTGGGGGGGGATCGTTCTCTATCACAACAATGGAGACGGGACGTTTACCGATGTCACCGAGAAAGCGGGGCTGACTCAGAAGGACCCTCACCCGCGCTGGAACACCGGGTGCTGCTTCGTCGACTATGACCGTGACGGCCATCTCGATCTCTTTGTCGCCAATTACGTGAATTTCGATTTGAAGACGATGCCTGTAGCAGGCAGCAATGCTTATTGCCGCTATTGGGGCCTATCGGTCGGCTGTGGGCCTCAAGGAATGGGTGGCGGGACTAACATCCTCTATCGCAATCGCGGGGACGGGACGTTCGAGGATGTGTCTGTACAGTCGGGGATCGCGGTTCCGCGAGGGCCATCAGAGCCATTTTTTGTGAGCGACCACTGGATCCCTACCGGCGCTTATGGCTTGGGCGTTACAGCCGCCGATTTCGACAACGATGGCTGGCCCGATATTTATGTGGCATGCGATTCGGTCCCGAGCCGGTTCTATCACAATAAAGGCGACGGAACCTTTGAAGAACTCGGCCGAGAAATCGGGTGTGCCGTCAACGAGAATGGCGGTATGCAGGGCGGGATGGGAGTCGCCGTCGGTGATTATGACTGTGATGGCTGGCTCGACATCGTGAAGACCAACTATGCCGATCAGAACGCGAATCTCTATCACAACAATGGAGACGGAACTTTCTACGATGCTGTTTTGCAGGCTGGACTGGGAGTCAATACGAAGTATCTGAGTTGGGGAGTGGGGCTGTTTGACTTCGACAACGACGGGTGGCCTGACATATTCATCTCAAGTGGCCACGTATTCCCCGAGGTGGACACCAAGCAGCTGCATTTCACTTTCAAACAGCGGAAGATTCTCTACCGTAACCTGGGAAACGGCCACTTTATAGATGTTACGGCGGACAGCAGTCCCGTTCTCAATGAACCCCGCCCGAGCCGTGGAACCGCGTTCGGAGACTTTGACAACGACGGCGATGTAGACATTGTAGTGATCAACATGAACGAGCCCCCTACGCTGCTGCGCAATGACTGTCCTGGCAAGAACAGCTGGCTCAAGGTGAAGTGCATTGGCACGAAATCAAATCGCAGCGGAATCGGCGCCCGCGTCCGCGTGGTAATCGGAAAACATGCCCAGATCAACGAGGTAGTGAGTGGATCAAGCTATGTCTCGCAGAATGATCTGCGTCTCCACTTCGGCCTGGGGCCAGCCAAGCAGGTGGATTTGATCGAGGTTCGATGGCCGCTCGGCCGGGTAGAATCCTTCAAAAACATCGACGCTAATCAACTGTTGGTGCTGCAGGAAGGGCATGGAATATTGCATCGCGACCAGCTGGGGAAATCGTAAATCCCACGACATAAAGAAAGGGATGGACAGAGCGGCCATCCCTTTGCTAGTCGCGGAGTACTTAGAAGAACACCTGCAATCCGAACTGGATTCGTCTGGGGATGTTGCACTGGCTCCCGGTGTGGCCAAAATCAGCGTTTAAGTTGTTGGGTTGCCAGAACTGATCAACCGGGCAGAAGTATACGCGGTTGAACACGTTACCCGCATCGGCTTCAAACCGAACGTACTTGCCCTCGCCGAAGAAGGTGTCCTTTTGGATTGCGAAATCCTCGTTGTAGTACGCGTACCCGCGAACGCCTGCGTCGTTCCGCGGAGCGTTGCCGAATGCAGGTGCACCGTTGCTGGTTACGCCAGGGTCTGACCATCCCGACTGGTTAAGGTATGGGGCAGTGACTCCGTTGCCACTGGCCCGTGCCCCAGAGCCCTTATTCGGGTACCGGCCATCATTACCGTTGCCATTGAAATTAAAAAGGTACGGCCCTAGCGTATTCGGCATTGTAATGTGCAGCGGTCTCCCGGATGAATAGCTGTGAATACCTGAAATCTGCCAGTCCCCGACGATCTTGTTGAGTACACCGGAAGCGTTGCTCAGCAATGGCCGCCCCTTGCCGAATGGCAATTTATAGACGTATCCGAACGAGACGATATTTGGAACGTCGTCAGAACTAACACTGTACAGATCACGCATGTCGCTCGGGTTCTGGACGGGAGGTCCTCCAGCTCCTAACCCCTGTTCCGCGCCGTTGTTCATGAGATGCGAGTAGGTGTATGACGCTTTCAGTTGGAACCCCGCCGTCATTCGCCGCTCGAATGAAGCCTGAAAGGCGTCGTAGCGGCTGTGTCCGAAGGGGAAAAAGCGCCAGTTTATCTGCTGGTACTGTGGCCATGACCTGAGGGATTGCGCGATCGTACCGACAAATCCCGGGTAGGGCGGGGCCGTGAACCCGTCTGCGAGCGCTGTTGCGTTGGGTTGAGTAGGAACAGTACAGGGATTCGAGAGGCTGGCATTCGGGTTGTTGGGACAAACGAAGCCCCCTGCCGTCAAATCGGCGACGTTCGGAGTTAGACCGAGCACGCTGGCAGGGTTCATGTTGTCATACACGCCTCCCGAGCTTCGACCGTCTATCAACCTCGTGCCATGATTGCCGACATAAGCGAGGTCGATTGCCATGTTCTGGCCCAACTGACGTTGGAACGAAACCGACCAGTTCTGATAGCGGGGCATGGTGTACGTCCTGCCCTCAACCCCCACAGGGTTTGCGCCATTCGCAACATCGGCCCGCAGTTGTGGAGGTGACTGCGCGGCTACCGCTGCAGCGGGAAAATTGCAGGCAAGACCCTGGCTGGTGTAATAGGCACACCCGGAGCTGGTCATGCCTCCGCCGAAATAGAATGTCGGGACCTGATCATTCTTCGTGTTGGTCACGGTTGGATTTGTCTGGTAGCCATCAACCGGGTAAGGATCCCAGGAATCTGCTTGGACACCTGCGTAGTACATGCCATAACCGCCGCGAATGACGGTTTTCGGATTAAGGGAGTAGGCGAAGCCGACTCGTGGGCCCACGTTCCAACTGGTGTTCCCGTTCGCCGATGAAGTGTGAAACACCGTCGCACCATTTACGCCGACTGGGTTGGGCGCGTTGGGATCAAAGTTCGAGAACCGGCCGTATTGCTCCGTCAGCCCCCCCTGTATATCCACGCGCAACCCTAGAGTGATGTTGAGATTCTTCATGAGCTTGATATCATCGTTGCCCCAGAAAGAGCCGTATTTCATCCTGGGCATGTACTTGAGTGGGTACGTGAAGTTCGCGCTATCAACCTGGCCCAGCAGGAATGAGGCAAACTCATTTCCTGTGGCGCCACCAATGAGAGAGTTACCGTTGACGTCGTAACCCGCAGTCGACGTATCATTGAAGTTGAAGTTACCACCGGTATTCACCGCCCAGCCGGTTTGAGGGAAGGTCATGTACCGGAATTCCATGCCAGCCTTGATGGTGTGCTTCCCGGTGGTCCAGGCGACATCATCGAGGAACTGGTAGCGATTATTGATATCAGCGCCGCCACTCGCCCAAGGTGTTCCGTAATGGGTATATCCATACGAGCCGTTGAAATTGAGTTGCGGAAAGCCAGCGTTGTCAAAAATCGGCTGATCTGGCAGGCCGAGCCCAAGCTTCTGATTCCATCCGACGCCACCTGACAGCTGATGACCAAGCATCATCCAGCGGTCATAGGCAATGGTCGTGTGATTGAACAGGTTCGGCTTGATGATCCAGTTCATCTGGATATGGTCGAAGTGGTTGGTAATACGTTGATAGAAGCCTTGGCCAATATAGGTGTCGTTCGCTGCCGAGTCGGTTTCGCCGTTGTTTACAGTATTGCAGCCTTGCGGGCCGCCGCAGTGCGCGATACGTGGACGGATATTCTCATAGTAGGTGTTGGAGATCGAGAATTTATCGTTAAACGTATGGTCGACCCGCAACAGCCACGTCCTGACATTAATCTTGTTGTTGTCGTCGGAATTTCCGCCAAAGCCGTTTTGGCGTAGCGTGTCGCGATCAAGCGCGGGAATATTAGGAACAATCGCTGCGGCAGTTGGCGACCGAAGATCCACACCTGAAGCAGAAGCAAAGTTCGCGAGATTGTTATTGAGATAGGGTTTGCGATAGAGCACCGTCGGTGCCGTTGGAAGTTTGCCGGTGCAAGGGTCAAGAGCCGTGGGGGTGACCAGTGTAGTCGACGCCGGGTCGAATATCTCACCCTGGAACAACGGGTTTCCCAGCGCGTCGGTAACCGGGTGAACAGAGTTATCTGGACACGTAACCTTCAATGCCCCTCCCAAAATCTCGGAGAAATCGCCTTGCCTCGCCAGAGCGGTAGGCAGAGTATTCACATATCCAGTGTTCACCGTGCTGTGGTAATCCAGCCCATCCAGGTTGAAGAACCAGAATGTCTTCTTAAGCTTTGGAATCGGCCCTCCCACAGCGAAACCCCAGTTGTTTTGGCCGAGGGGGAGAGTAGTCCCGAGACCTTGGGCCTTGAGCTGAGGTCCAACAAAATAATTCGAAGCGTCTACGTGGTTGTTCGTATAGAAATCGTAGATGTTCCCGTGGAACTTGCTCGTTCCCGTCTTCGTCGCGTAGGTGATGAACCCGCCGCTGGTGTGTCCATATTGTGCTGAGAAGGTATTCTGAACGACCGTCATCTCCTGCACTGACGGGTAGGGAAGCGAGCTTTCCTGGGTCTGCTGATGGCCTTCTGCGTAGCCGAATGCCGCGCCGTCGAACCAATTTTCCGTGGCCAACATCTGGCCACCATTCATACGCGACTGGAATTGGCTGCCACGGAAGATCGCATCGCCATTGGGTTGCATGGGGACGTATCCAGGCTGGAGCTGCAATAAAGACTCAGCCAAGCGAATATCCGCCCCCATGACTGCTGGGAGTTCCTTGTAGTAGGAGTTATCGAGTGTGTGTGAAACCGTCGGATTTTCGGTGTTGATCTGCTGGATCTCTCCCGTTACTTGAACGGTTTCGCTTACGGCACCCAATTGAAGTGACGCGTCTTGCCGTAAGGTGACGCCGCCAGTAAGAACGATGCCTTCACGGGAGTAAGTCTTAAATCCTGTCTTCTCGACGGTAACTTTGTAGGTTCCAAGAATCAGCGGCGGGGTAGTGTAGTTACCCGCGCCATTGGTGCCCACCACCGCTTGCACACCTGTCCCCTGGTCCGTGACAGTGACTTTGGCGTCCGGGACGGCCGCTCCACTGGCGTCGCTCACGACGCCGGTAATGATGGCGCGATCGGCGAATTGACCGAAAGATTTGTTCGGGCTGAACCACAGCGCAGCAGACAGCAGAAAAAGAGGTACGAGCAAACGGCGTTGCATCTAGCGCCTCCGATAACAGATCGAACCCAGGTTTTCAGCCGAGAAAACCTTTACTCAGATGGTTGAATTTTTTACTGCGAATGCAATAGCAGTGTCAAGCTAATTCTTTTCTACTAGCAGATTTAGCGGGATGGTTTGCCGGGAAAGAGCGAGCCACAGGTCTGGCGGGCGGAGCTTGCAGACACGCGACCAGCAAACAGCGGAATGATGTTAAGTTTCCTGTTTGCTATGTGATAGACGAATCTAAAGTGACACCCAACTCATGTGGAGGATTTTCTATCTTGGTCTGTTAAGGCTCAACCGGCAATAACGTTTTTGCGCGCTTGATGTCATGACCGTAACAAACAGGTGCCGCCGATTTCCTATTCGCTCGCACCCGACGCTCCAGAAACCGTTTTCTGGGCATGGTTTGCATACCGAGTCCGGGGGTGTGGGTCGATACAACAGCATCGCCACTCAGAATTTCTGCTGACGGGTGATCCCCGCCGACTCGCGCACGACCACAAGTTGGTTGACGCTGACGTTGGGAATTGTCTCGAGGGCGCCATTTGGCCAGCGGATGGTGAGGTGGGCGGTGGTCTCAGGCCCCAATCCGAAGTGGAGGCGGCGATCATTTACCGAATAGAAGCTGGACTGAGCACTGACTTCCTGAGCTTGCTGTTTGTTGCCATAGCGGACCGTTACTCGCGCCCCGATCGCGCTGCGATTGCTGCGCACACCGACTAACTGAACCTTCAGCCAATGTCCGTTTCCCGCAAGATCATTGCGTAACAGCGATGGAGGCTCGTTCATATTCCAGACAAGGATGTCAATGTCACCGTCATTGTCGAAGTCCCCGAACGCGCATCCTCGGCTGGAATGTACATCCGATACACCCGGGCCAGCTTCCTCGATCAACTCTTCGAACCTGCCGTCGCCCAGGTTTCGAAAGACCAGGCGCGGCGTGCGGAACGGATAAGTCGGCAGTTTCTTCTCTACCTCGGGATATACAGTTCCGGTCACGACAAACAAATCGAGCAGCCCGTCATTGTCCAGATCGACCATTCCCGTACCCCAACCGACATAGCGAGTCTCGACGGCCAACCCGGAGCGGATCGTGACGTCATCGAAGTTTCCCTTGCCATCGTTACGGTAGAGAACATTGGTGTCGTCGGAGAAATTAGTTTTGAATAGGTCAAGATTGCCGTCGAGATCGAAGTCGCCCACGGCTACGCCCATGCCAGCTTGCTCCATACCGTCTTCGCTGACCGCGATACCGCGCTCCAGAGCCTCCTCACGAAACGTGCCGTCATGCTGGTTGCGGAAAAGCCAGCTTGGGGTGGAATCGCAGGCGACGTAGATATCGGGCCAACCATCGTTGTCGTAGTCGGCTGCCACGCATGTCATCGGATAGGAGCCGGATGCGGCCGCTACCCCACTCTGCTTACTCACTTCGGTAAAAGTGCCGTCACCGTTATTGTGAAACAGCTGGGCGGATCCCATAGGCAGCCCGCGAGGCCCGCAGTTCACCGCCACTCCTTTCCAGGTGCAATTGGGATTCGAACCGGGCTTCGGCAGCTTGTCGACCGTGGTACTTAGATAGTTGGCCACGAATAAATCCAGGTGTCCATCACGGTCGTAATCGACCCAGGTGCACCCCGAACCATATCGAACCTCAGACCGCCAGAGTCCAGCCTGTTTGGTCACGTCAGAGAAGGTGCCGTCGCCATTATTGTGGTACAGCGCGTTATGGCCGTAATAACTGATGAAGATGTCGTCGAATCCATCGTTGTCATAGTCGGCCACAGTCACGCCCGACGCCCAACCGGACCGCGTCAGACCTGCTTTCGCGGTCACCTCGGTGAATGTGCCATCGCGATTGTTCTTGTAGAGGCGGTTCGTTACACCGGGAGGATCGCCTTCGAGTCTGGTGCCGTTAAGCGCGAGTAAGTCCATCCATCCATCATTGTCATAGTCAATAAAGGCTACACCCGCGCCTACGACCTCGATGATGTAGTTCTTCACATCCAGACCACCGTAGACGATCGGCTCCTTCAGTCCCGCTTCTTTTGCGATATCGATGAAATGTGCAAGGAATGGGCGGCCGGAGGGTTTGCCGCGTGGTTGCGGTTTCACGCCGCGGGAGGAGATCCCTTGAGGAAACGCCCATCGAGATGGAAGGAGCAGCGCAGAGGCTGTGGTGGCAATTCTGTAGATAAGTTCACGGCGGGTGATCATTGAACCGGTTCGATCGCCTTGAGATACTGACGCGCTTTGACGTCCTCAATTTTTTGCACGATTCCTGAAGGCCAGCGAATTTCGATCAGTTTCGCCTTCATGTCTTTGCCGAGCCCGGCAATCACGCGTTTGTCGCTGGCAGACTGATAGCCCACCGCTGTATTTACAGTAAAGTACTGCGTCAGACCGGAAGCCGAGACAACCTTGATGCGCACTCCGATGCCGTCGCGATTCGACTTTGTTCCCACCGTTTGAATGCCAATCCAGTTGTTTTTATTCCCGCCATCATTCCTAAGGATGTACGCTTTTTGACCGAGATTACTGACGACGATGTCAACATCACCATCATTATCGATGTCACCAAAAGCTGCTCCGCGCCCGGCCCAGTTCTGCTGAAATACCTCGCCGGCCATGACCCGAGCAAAGTGGCCGGTGTTGTTACGCAGTAAGAGTGGCGGCTCCATGTAGCGCAGATTGGGAGAAGTTACCTGGATGGTGTCCATCACGTGAGCTTGGGCAACGAACAGGTCTTTCCAGCCATCGTTGTCATAATCGAAAAAATGGGTACTCCACCCCGAGAAAGCCAGTGTAGCGCCGCCAACGCCGGAGAGGTTGCTGACGTCGCGAAACGTGCCGGTGCCTTCATTGCGGAACAACATGTAGCGTTCATTGGAGAGGTCGGTAACGACGATGTCGGGCCAGCCATCATTGTCATAGTCGTTGAAGTCGATTCCCATCCCAGCAAAAGTCTTACCGTCCTCGTTGTAACCTACACCGGCGAGCAGGCCGACTTCGGTGAACGTACCGTTGCCGTTGTTGTGGTAAAGGAAACACTGCACCGAATCGTTCGCGACAAAAATATCGGTGAAGCCATCGCCGTCATAATCGGCGAAGGAGACGCCCAGGCCCTTGCCCCGCGGATTGGCGATGCCAGCCTTTTGCGAGACATCCGTAAAGGTGCCGTCTCCGTTGTTGTGATACAGGATGTTAGTGGCGCCATCGTAGTTGTCCGGATGGCAGTAGGAACGCACACCGTTCGGCGGCTTTTCTCCGCAGTAGCGATTGGTCTTGATTGTCCAGGTAAGGTAGCGCGTGACAAACAAATCAAGCTTGCCATCATTGTCGTAATCAAAGAATCCTGCGCTCGCGCTCCACCCGGCACCCTTAACACCGGCCTTCTCAGTAACATCGGTGAAGGTTCCATTTCCGTTGTTGTGATACAGGACGTTGCCGCCGAATCCAGTCACATAAAGGTCCTCGAAGCCGTCGTTGTCATAGTCGCCGACGGCCACCCCCATGCTGTAGTAGCCCTGCTGCATTCCGGTCAATCCGGCACGCTCAGTTACATCAGTGAAGGTACCGTCCGCGTTCTGGTGATAAAGTCGGTTCCAGAATTTCATGTCTCGCTTGTCGGGAAGCTTGCCGTCGGGCATGGGATCAGAGAGCAGAGCACCGTTGGTAAAGAAAATATCCAGACGTCCATCGTTGTCGTAGTCAAAAAGCGCGACGCCGCCCCCCATGGTTTCGATGAGGTATTTATTTGACGTTGCGGAATTTGCCTGCGTGAAATCGACGTGGCTCTGGCCGGTGATGTCTTTAAACTGCACCTCAGGCGCTTGGGCAACGGCGAAGAGCCCCGTGAGTATCACTGCCATCATCCAACCCATGGTCCGGGATCGACTATGAAAATACCCGATCGCCGGGCCATTACTCATGATCACCCCCCGGGTGGGGTGCGTTTCGGCTTTGCGACATGTTATGTCGCATCTTTTCGATTTCGTTGTTCTCCTGATCCAGGCGGGTAAATGATTCGAGCGCTTTCTTAGACTCTTCAAGATGGCCCAGCTTGCGGTAAATTCCTGAGAGTACGTAAAAATAAGAGGACGACCGTGGATTCAAAGTGACAGCGTGATTCAGCGAATCGGCGGCCGCTTCAAGTCGTCCCAGCCGTTCTTCTGCCTTCGCCTTTTGAAACCACGCAGAATCGGACTTGGGATCTAGCTCCAATGCTTTCTGCGCGTAATCGAGCGCTTTCGCCTGATCCCCGGTGCGATTGTAGTAAGCGCTCAAGTTGACGTGGGCGGCGACGAACTTGCCATGCCGTTCCCCATTGAGGGCAATTGCCTTCCGGTAGGTCTGGACAGCAGCATCATTGTTGCCTAATGCTTCCTGCGCAAAACCGAGCGAGTTTATGGCTTCGAGATAACCTGGATCAATCCGCACTGCCTCTCGAAATTCCTTGTCCGCGGCGATCCAGTTATCTTGAAGGGAAAACAATTTCCCGAGATCGTAATGGCTTTCACTGGAATTCGGCGTGTAGTGAATCGCTTGTTCAAACTCCTTTTGCGCGGCATCAAAACGGCCGATCGCCATAAGATCGCGCCCCAAGATTTTGTGCGCGTCAGCGTTGGTCGCATCCAGGCTCAGCGATTGGGCTAACGATTTGATCGAGTCGCCGATTTTCTTCTGCGCAAATTGACTGTACCCCAGAGCGTACCAGGCCCAGGACGAGTCAGGATGTTCCTGCACGTAGGAAGCGAGCAGGGGTTCGACTTCCTTATATCGACTCTCACGAACGTAGCTTTCGAACTCTGATATCTTTGCCGGATCGTCGCCCGTATTACGCCCACCCCCGCCCGCCTCGACGCTCGTGGACGTGGAAGGTTGCGTTACGGGTGCCTCCGGCGGCGGCTTCAACCTGTTTACGCTTTGCCGCGCATTCAAATCACCGGGATTCAATTCCACTGCCTTTTCGTAAGCGAGAAGGGCATCGGCTGGGCGGTCTTGCTTCTCCAATGTTAGGGCTAATAAGTGCTGCGCCGTGGAAGAGTCTGGCTGAAGTCTGATGGCATGGCGGAACTTCAACTCCGCCTGCTGCAGCTCCCCGTTTTGGAGGGCTTCCCGCCCTTCCGAGATGTCCAGTTCTGCGTTTTGATTGCGTTCGTCTACGGAGGAGAGCTCTCGGCTTTTTTTCACCTCAGCCGCCGCCTCGTCCGGTTTGCCGCTTCGCATCAACGCCAATCCGAGTTGGTAATGTGCCTCGCCACTCATGGGTTCCAGCCGCGTTGCCTCGCGAAGCTCCGCAACCGCGTCGTTGAGCTTGGCGTCGTGCAGCAGCGCCTTGCCCAGCGACAGGTGCGCGCGCGCAAAATCCGGGGCGACGGAAATGATCTTTCGCAATTGCTCGATTTGCTTCGCAACACCGTGGCTGGGACTATTGCCGTACGCTTCAGCAAGATTGAACTGTGCCTTGATAAGTCCCGGATCAAGAGAGACTGCCTTTTCCAATTCACCGATAGCCTCGTCCACATCCGTGAGCGTGAGCACGGCGCCGAGGTTCGCATGAGCGTCAGCAAATTCCGGACGAATCCGGACAGCCTCCCGGAATTCTGCAGTGGCCTTTTCGTCCTCGCCGTTTTGGGCCAAGACTAAGCCGATATTGTTATGAGCCTCAGCGTAGTTCGGACGCAGGCGGAGCGCTTCACGGAATTCGGCCAGAACCTCGTTGCTTGCGCTACCTCTACGACCCAGCATGAGCCCGAGCATATTGTGCAATTCCGGCGCGTCGGGCCGCTTCGCTATGGTTTCGCGAAGAGCACTGATGACACTATCCCAGTCAGGCGAGGGAACAGCCGAGTTGGCATTAAGCCCAGCTTCGAATTGCGCCAGGGCTCTTTGGACTTGATTCTGCCGCAAGAACACGATCCCGAGATCGACGAAAGTTGCCGCACTTGTCGGAGTAAGAGCCAGAGACCGTTGAAGATTTACCCTGGCTTCGCCCCAATCGCCTTCGTCGCGCTGCGCCATCCCCAGTAGCGCGTAACTGGGTGCGGCGGACGGATCCAGGCGAACGCTCGTCTTCAGTTCGGAAATGGCTTTCTGCTTTTCGCCGCTGTACCACAAGGCGGCGCCATAGTTGAAGTGCACTGCTGCCGATTCGGGTCGCAGAGCAACCGCCCGCTCCAAGTGCGGGAGCGCGGAACTGGTATCTCCCTGTTGACCGAGGATGTATCCCAGAAGGTTGTGTGCGTCGGCATCGTTATCATCCATTGCAAGTGCCTGCACCAGTTGCTCCTTGGCCAAATTCAGATCGCCTTTGGCCAAAGCCTGCTGCGCTTGCGTGTCATATGGATTTGTCGCAAGAGAGGCCGCCGAGGCCTTGCGCGCGGCGGCCGCCTGCTGCTTCAGCGTGAAGCCCAACCCGTAATAGGCCTCCCGCATCTCCGGATCGATCGCCAATGCACGTTCAAACGCCGCGACCGCGGAAGACAAATCGCCGTTCTGACGAAGCGTCTTGCCAAGTTCACATTGCAGCGTTGGATTATCTGGTTGCGCTTCCGCCACTGGGCGCAAATGTACTAGTGCCTGGGCTGCATCGCCGTTCTCTCGGAGAGCCAGACCGAGGTTCAGATGCGCAGTCCAACTATTTGGATCCAGGGCTAGAGCCTTCTGAAACGCCGTTACCGCCCCCGACAGGTCGCCGCTTTTTGCGAGCGCCGACCCCAAATTTGTGTAACCTCGCGCGTACCGGGGATCCAGGGAAACCGCCGTGCGCAACTCGGTAATGGCATCAGACAGGCTGCCGCGGCCCATCAGAAAGGCCCCCATCCAGTTGTGGGCTTCCGCCGAAGCCGGAGCCAGCTTTACTGCTGCCTTGAAAGCCTCGAACGCCGCCTCGTATTCGCCAGCATTCCAGCGCGCCTGTCCCAGTTGGATGTAAAGCTTGGGACGGTGCGGTTGGCGCTGGATTGCCGCTTGGGCTTGCTCCATGGAAGGAATAGCATCAGTTTCGTTATTGGTAGCCTGGCTTTTCCGTGAACCAGATGCCTGTGCGGAACTCCACGGGACCAGGAGCAGCCATATCGCGAGAGCAGATGAAAGCCGCAGGATGAACTTCATGAATCGTGGCCCTGAAATGGAAAATGTATTCCCCTTCGTATGCTCTCACCGCAGCGGAAAGTGCGCAATGCGGCTCCCGCAATTGTCAGTGCGGAGTTAGTGAGATGAGGGCACTGGAGGCTGTTTCGATCTCCGGGTCAGTCTTGCATCTTGGGCTGCAACCGCTGCCGTCCGCATCGGGGCTAAGGTGGTTGATTTACGATGCACCAGGTTCGTTACGAGCTCGTACTTGCGCGATTCGCGGGTGGAGTTTTGGGAATCCACCTCCTCCAATAATGCATTAAACGCAATCTTGGCCAGATTGTGCTGCGACATTTGCACCGTGGTCAGCGGAGGGATCGTAAACTCCGCCAGATGAATGTCATCGAAACCAACCACTGAGAGGTCGTCCGGTATTTTGATGTTCTTGTCGTACGCTTCCCGCAAGACTCCGATCGCCGTCATATCGTTGGAACACAAGACAGCCGTGGGCGGGTCGCTGAGCTTGATGAGTTCAAGCAGAGCATTCATTCCACCTTCCACCCGGTGATCCCCGATTACCACTAAATCAGGCGACAGGCCGATTTCTTTCATGACAACTTCAAAAGCCTGTCGTCGTGCATTGGCCGATCTCAAATTCTGTGGCCCCGCTATGAATGCGATTCGCCTGTGTCGCAGCGCCGCCAAATGCTGCACCGCCTGGCGGATTCCATGCAGATAATGAATCCGGATGTTTATGACACCTGGAACCTCGGGGCCGACGTCCACGAATACCAGCGGAACCTTCCGTTCGCGAAGGTGCTCAAGCAGAAATTCCTCCATGCCGAATGTCAGAATCGCGACTCCATCGACCCGGCGCTCAATCATCCTGCGCACGGACGATTCCATGCGCTTGGGATCATGCACCGTGGAGGTCAACAAGATTTCGTAGTTGTTCTGAACCGCAAGATCCTCGAAGGTCTGAACGATTCCCGGGAAAAACGGATTCGTGATTTCCGATACGATCAGGCCGAAGATGCGGCTTCGCCCCAGCACCAACGCGCGTGCCTGCGTGTTCGGGTAGTAGCCCAGTTCGTCGACGACCTTCCAGACGCGCTTGGCCAGTTGAGGATGGACCGTGGGCACGCGGTTAATCGCCCTGGATACCGTGGCAGTGGAAACTTTCGCCCTACGGGCAATCTCTCGAATATCCATTTGCGTTCGCAGAAAGTGATTCAGATCCCCAGCAACTCTAAATGCCCATTCTTGGCGGTAAGCACAGCTCAGCGTCGCTGAGTGGAGGAGGGATCTCAGCAAGAGACTACCTATTCTAGCGCAATCGTGCGTGCTGAAGAAGAAACGATTGCCCAGCGTATGAATTCCCGCGACCAGGCGCCAACGAGTGCCGGCGACAGAGCGACTCCTTGCCCCACCATTACTTCGTCACGCATGCGGTCGACCACGTTGGGAACGAATTCCGCACGTGTAGCGATCCCGAGTTCCTCCATAGCGGGCAGCAAACTGTGAATAGTTCTTGCAGAAGGCTCCTAGCCTGGAGAGTACGCACCGCCCGCGATGAGGATGTCCACCATCGGGACTAACGGGCCAGGCATTCCGGTGTGAAGAGGATGGAATACATTTCAGTCCCGAGACGGATGCGCGTACCGGTTGCTGGCAACGTGCGCCGTTGGCGCTCGGCAGCGGGCGCACGCAGTCCTGCAGGAATGGATGGAAAGGAAGGTTATAAAGCTTGGGACAGAGGCGGGTTGCGACTCGCCGCACGCAACACAACGATATACCGCCAAGCCAAACTTCTGGCGCTGAAACTTTGCCCGAGCCTTCAACTTTGTCAAGCGAAATGTGCATACCTGTTTTGTATTCATGGACGAGTGAACGAAGGAAACCACGGAGCCAAACGGCCGGTCAGCGGCCCTTTCGATTGGGCTTATCCTTCTCCGTGTACCGTGGCGAAAGCCACCGTTTGAGCGATTCGCTGATTCGGCGGCGACTCGAAAACTACGCGCATGGATTGCGATATCGCGTACGTGTCTGCAGAAAGTCTAGATCCAACGAGTAACCTGGTCCTTTCGACGATGGGCGATGACCTCCGACAACTCGCCAGCCGAGACTTCTGGCCTTTCCACTCCGCATAGGGCCGAACAATCCATACAGTAAGCTGTTTATTTAGAATTGTTTATGAATATATGATTCAGCAACGAGATCTGCATCAGACGTGAAATCCACCCCTTCTTCCTGGCTTCTGCTCTGGTACTCCGGCGCCAACTCGGTGTATAGTATTTGCGCTCGGAGTAATCCCCCAGCCTTCTAACGGGCTCCGAGGAAGCAGTACTTTCGATTGACGGAACCGTCCCAGGATCACTGAAACGGGTCACCGCGATCCTTCCCCGAATTAGTTGTGATATCCCAAATGCGGCTCTGCCGCAGGGGCCAACTTACTTATGTCTAGTTCTCGCATAGCGGGGCGTTACGAGCTTCAAGGGCAACTCGGTGAAGGCGGAATGGGGGTGGTCTGGCGCGCCATCGACGTCAAGACCGGCGGGGCAGTCGCGATCAAGCTTATGAAGGACATATCTGACCCGGTGGCGGTCGACCTGTTCACCAAGGAGTGGCGCGCGCTGGCCGAGATCTCCCATCCGAACATCGTCGAAGTCCGCGATGTAGATGTCATTGAAGAAAACGGACAAAGGAAGCCGTTCTTCGTGATGCCCCTGCTCCGGGGCACGACATTAGCAGACCTCATTGCGAACGCCAGCGCTCGGTTGACGGTTGAGCGTGTTGTCGAGATCGCCGCACACGTCTGCCGTGGGCTGCAAGCCGCCCATCAGCGCGGACTGATTCACCGCGACCTGAAACCCAGCAACATCCTTGTGATGGAGGATGATAGCGCCAAGATTATCGACTTCGGCGTCGTGCACCTGGCAGGATCCAAATCAGTCACGGGGCAAAAGGGGACCTTCCAGTACATGTCCCCGGAGCAGGCCACGATGCGCGAAATCACTCCTGCGTCGGACTTGTTCTCCATGGGGATCATCCTCTACGAGGCACTGACGCGGCGCAAGCCGTTCGCGCGGGTTACTGTCCAGGAAACGGTCGAAGCGGTGCTCAAGTTCATTCCACCGTCGGTTTCAGAGCTCAATCCGAACGTAAACCAGTCGGTCAGCCGGGTGGTTCACAAGTGTTTGGCGAAGCAACCAATTCACCGCTTCGCGAGCGCCCGTGATCTCGCAGAAACTCTGCAGAAAGCCTTACGGAACGAACCGGTCTTCGATTCCGCAAAAATCGAGCAACGCATCGAGCGCGCGAAGGCAGCGTACAAGTCCGGCGATGAAGCCTTCGCCTCTGAGATTCTGGCGGAGCTTGAGGCGGAAGGTCATCTCGATCCGCGCATTACCGTGCTGCGGATGCAGATTGAGATGGCCGCAAAGACGAAGAAAACCCGTCAACTCCTGGAGAGCGCCCGCGCCCGCATGGAGCAGGACGAAATTCCTCTGGCGCTCGACAAAATTCGGGAAGTGCTGGAATTGGATCCCGGGAACGCCGATGCGATCGCCATGCGCCAGTCGATGGAAAAGCAGCGCAGCGAAAGCCAGATCGCCCGCTGGCTGGAGCTGGCGCAAACGCATTTAAACAATCGTGATTTCGGAGCGGCGCGCAGCGCGGCTCACGAAGTGCTCGCCATCAATCGAGCGGACGCCCGCGCCATGGATCTGCTGGAGAAAATCGAGTCCACGGAGACCGAAGCGCAGCGGATCCGCGAGCAGAAAGAACAGCTTTACGGCTCCGCCATGCGGGCCTACCAGAACGGCGAGATCTCAACCGCGCTGACCAAACTGGAGCGTCTTTTCTCGGTGGCGCAAGCCAACCCAAATGCCGCTATCCCCGAGCGCGACGCCGTTTACCAGAGTTTCTACAAGGAAGTGCGCTCAGAACGCGACACCATCCACAGTGCGCTGGAAGAAGCGCAGCGTCAGTTCCGGGAGAAGAACTTCGCTGGCGCGATGACAGTGTGCCGCGATCTTCTTTCCAGGTATCCGAATGACGGAACCTTTCAGGCGCTGAAGATTCGCATCGAGGATGCGGAGCGGCAGGAACTATCGTCTTATACTGCCGAAATCTCCAAGAGCCTGGAGGCGGAGCGCGACCTGGACCGGCGTGTCGAGATCTTGCGAGAAGCATGCGAGCGCTATCCCCATGAGACCCAGTTTGCGCAGCAACTCAAGCTAGTTCGCGAGCGCCGCGATCTTGTGAACTCCGTCGTCGTCAAAGCCCGCCAGTACGAAGAGCGCGGGCAATTTGCCGAAGCAATCAGCCAGTGGGACATTCTCCGCAACATTCATCCAGAGTATCCCGGCATCGCCTTTGAGATGGAGCAGTGTAAGAAGAAGCGCGACCAGCAGGGACGGGATGAGGAGCGTTCGCGCCAGGTGAATGAGATTGACGGATTGGTGAAAGGCCGGGCCTTTGCCAAAGCAATGGAGTACGCTTCGTCCGCACTTCAGGACTTTCCTGGCGATGCTGAACTGTCCGGCCTGCGAACTCTTGCCCAACAAGGCCTGGAGCGTACCAAAGAGTCGCGGCGCTTGTTTGAAGAGGGCCAGCGCTGCCTAGGTCAGGGAGATCTGGCCCAGGCGACTGCATTCTTGCGCAACAGCCTGAATCTGGATCCGCGGGCCCCCGGCCTGACAGACGCCGTCATCAATGTTCTGGTCGAGAGGGCGCGAGCTTTGGGAGAGGATAATTGGCGGCAGGCGGAACCGCTGTGTCAGGAAGCAAGCGATCTTGACGCCAATCACCCGGCCGTCCGGGCCTTGCGTTCGAATATTGCAGACGCCAAGAGAAAAGCTTTTGTAGTTCAGTGTCTCACTGACTGTCGCTCGCTGGTGGCGGCCGCGAATTTCAACGAAGCGGCTGCGCGCATCCGCGCCGCACGTCAGGTTTATCCCAACGAGCCGCGCCTGGAACAGTACGAAGTAAGTCTGCAAAGAGAAATGAAGGAGTTCTTGCGCCAGGATCAGAAACGCAAAGACCAGATAGCCTTGAACGACAACCGCCGGATGGCGGAACAGAGTCCCAATCGGGAAAACTTGCGGACACTTCTGGAAAGCGCATACGCGATCCGTGCCCAACATCCCGATGATCCGGAGATCGCTCGAACCGTATCGGAGGTCGAGCTGGCCGTCAAGAATGTGGCACGGGTAGAAGATGTCGCGCAGGTGTTGCGCGATGCGCCAGCACTGACGGGTACCGGTGGCTGGCGCGCCACGATGATGCAACAACCGGTTCCCCCCGCACTCCGCGCTCAGGAAAAGCAGGGACCGCAGCCGGTTGAGAACAGCCTAGCAACGACAACGATGAAGGGGTCTAAGCCGCCCGCGCTTCAAGCGTTCAACTTCCAGGTTTTCATCCGTGAGTTAGGAGTCTTGGCCAATGTAGTCCCGCGAAGCTTGGCTTCGCTAGCGCGCCGGAACGGGAAGTGGTCCGCTACAAGGCTATGCGCAGCTGGTGGAGTAATTGTCCTACTGCCGGTGATCCTTTATCTCGCTGTTCACCTCTCGCGACGGACCACTGGGAGTGTTCCGGCACCGCGATCCTCCATGGTGACCATCACCACGGATCCACCGGATTCCACAGTGAGAAGTGAAGGCAACCCGATTTCGGGAGGAGCCGTTCCGGCGGGGACTACCATTGAGGTCAACCGTCTAGGTTACAAGACTAAGCAAGTACAAGTTCAAAACGACAACGATGCCAAGGTCTCCCTTGAACCGGAGCCGTTCCATCTCTCCGTTCAGACCTCTGGCGGCGGAGCCCGCGCCGAACTGGATGGGCAAAAGCTTGCCGACTTCACGGATGGCTCACTGGAATACAATTTGCCGCCAGATGGCACTGTCCACACCTTCACGGTCAGCGCAAATGGGAAGCACATGTTTACGTTGATGGTGCAGTCTTCCGCGGGCCAGCAACCGCGCGTCACTGGACTCGACGCCAATGACATTCTGGCCATCGCGAGCTTGGGCAACCAGGCGACGTTGTATGGAGGCACGAATCTGGGCGACGCTCACATGGGGGAACACAACGTCCCGATCACCCCTTCCGGAACACCCGTCACTCTGTCCGATCAGAATCATGACGTGGTTCTTGGTCGGGGCGATGATCAGGGAACGGTAACGATCCCGCCCTCCAATGCTCCCGCGCTCATGGTGCAATCTTTAAGTGGGGAAGGGCGTGTTTTTGTGACGACGAATGCGGAGAATGCTTTCCTCAGTGTCGACGGCTTACCCGTGCCGCGCCAAAAGCGTGGTTGGTCAGTGACCAAAATGCCTGGAATTCACAAATTCACGCTCGCTGCCGCGGGATACGAATCCCAGTCATGGAGCATGACCATGCAGCGCCGTGGGATCATCAACAAGAGCGTGACACTGAATGCGAAAGTCGCCGCGCCCATGATGGCTGGTCTCAACATCACTGGCGGCACGCCGAGCGCGGAAGTCGCGCTCGATGGCAACAAGATTGGAGAACTCGATTCCTCAGGCAATTTGAACCTTCCGAATCTTGTGGCCGTAGGCAAGCACGCGGTCGCGTTTTCGAAACCAGGACTCGAACCGCTCACCTTCGAAATTTCGGTCAGCCCGAGTGCTCCGGGCAAGCCCTTGGTCGATGCTCAAATCTCCAGGCCAGTGCTCTCGTCGTCCATGGGCACGCTGGCATTTGAGGCAAAGGTAAGGGGTGTCACAGTCAAGTTCCGCCACGCTGGCGATAGTCAATTCCGTGATGCGAGCGTTTCGGACAAGTTTCCGGTGCCGCCCGGAGACTACGAAATTGCCGCCGAGGCACCCGGGTATCAACGATTCACAACCAATGTGAATGTTGGCAAGGAAATTGTCACGGTAGCGCTCAATCTAACGCCGGTTCCCGACTACGAATTCGAGGATCCGACGCAGATCGCTCACGAGGGCCCGTGGATTAAGTCATCGACACAGGGAAAGTTCATTAATCTCCGGTCGGGCCGTCTGAACCAGAATCTTGTATTTACGCGCCCGCACAAAACTCTCTTCTGGGACAAGAAAGTCGAGTGGACAGTCGAGAATTCCGCACATACTGCTCGCGTCCAATACTCTCTGGAGGGTCAGAGCGGAAAGCTGGTCCGAAGGATTGTGGTTGGGCAGGCGGGATCGAACCAGAAAGAGGCCAAGGTGGATGCCCGGTCTCCGAGCCAAAAAGACTCACTCTCTGTGCACATCCGCGTGGAGGCTGGACAGATTCGGATTCTCAACGACAAGGGATCCGTTCTCGACGATTTCACAGCTCCCGGCCAGGATTTTTCGAACGGCAGGATCGCGGTTCGAACGGACTCGCTCTTCCTGGTTCGGAGCGATAACTAATCGCAGTCAGCCACACTCCCCCGCAAAGGTGGCGCGTTCAGATCTCCGGCAGCGCCCAGGCAAATAGCACACCACCGCTGCTGGTGAGTACGTATTGACGGCCGTCGAGTTCATACGTGGTTGGCGAACTGACAATGGGCGCGCCGGAACCGGCGTGCCACAAGGTTTTTCCATCGCTCGAATCCAACGCGAGGAAATTGCCTGACGTATCGCCGGTAAAGGTCAGGCCCGAGTCAGTCGTCAAGACTCCAGCGCCGGGACTGCCTGGTCCCACTTCATGCGTCCAGCGGATTTTCCCTGTCTGATAGTCGATCGCTTCGATGACGCCCTTCCCCCAAACACCGTAGTCAGCACCTGCCCAACCATAGACCCCATCCGCGGGTTTTGCGAAATAGATGCTCCAACTGGGGTGCGCATCGACGATAAACAAACCGTTCTTACTATCGAAGCTTGGGGAGCGATAGTTCGTCAGACCAGCTTCATCGGGTGCGATCAGCCGCCCATCCGGCGCTGGCTCCTTCGCTGGGTTAGGTAGCGGTCGACCTTGTTTATCGATTCCGAGTGTCCAATTCACCGGGCCATAAGGAGCCGTCAGAAGACTCTTTCCGTTCGTGCGATCGAGCACAAAGAAGTATCCGTTGCGGGAACTCTGCATGAGCATTTTCTTCTGCTCGCCACGAAAGTCTCCGTCGACCAGAACGGGAGTCTCCACCGCATCCCAATCATGGGTATCGTGAGGCGAAACTTGAAACCCCCATACCAGCTTTCCCGTGTCCGGGCTGAGCGCGACAATCGAACATGTGTAGAGATTGTCTCCCGGCCGAGTTGAACCGTTTAGCACCGGCGTAGGATTTCCGGTACCCCAATACACAAGATTCAGCTCCGGATCGTACGTTCCCGTCATCCACGTCATTCCGCCGGTAGTTTGGTTCGGAGTTCCCACAGGCGGAGTCGAGTTCCATTGCCACTGGGTCGCACCACTCTCGACATCGATCGCGCGAATATAACCGGTGAGATTGTCGAAATCACCTGAGACTCCTATTAGCACGTGCCGACCGACCACGAGAGGAGCCATGCTGGTCCAGTATCCCTTCGTCACATCAGCGACCTGCACATTCCAGCGAACGCTTCCATCCTTCGCGTTGAGCGACAGGAGATGAGCATCGGGGCTCAAGAAATAGAGATACTGGTTGTACATCGCAACCCCGCGATGGCCGATGTGTTCGCCCTGGCTGCGCGGATGGGTGTAATGCCAGACCTGGTGGCCGGATCTGGCGTCTACCGCCCAGATATTTTCAGGAACCGTGAAGTAGAGAATGCCGTCCACAAGTAACGGCGACGACTTGATCAGTGAGGTCTGGTTCGTCTGAAACGCCCACGCCAAACTGAGGTTCTTCACATTTGCCGGCGTAATCTGGGTAAGAGCACTGTGACGTCGTCCGGAGTAGTCGCCATGATACCCGGGCCAACTGTCTGTGGGCGCATGGAGCAGCACCTGCTCAGTCGCACCTTGTGCAAGCACAAGCAAGGAAAACATGAACGCGCATACAAAAGCGAGGGATATTTTCTGCAGAAGATTCATTGGCAACGGGAGACTTGCCTTCAATTCACAGAACTTGTCGGTGCTCACTTCAGCGTCTGAAGATACGCCATCAGATTGTGCACGTCTTCATCGCTATACTTGCTAAACAGTTCCACGTGGGCTTCAACCGGCGCGTCCACCTTATATTTGACGTCGCGAGTACGCCAAGATTGGTACACGCCGTCTGCATTCGTCAGTCCCACAGTAAACTCATCGAGATATTCCAGAGTGCCGGTGACGTGCTGGCCTGACCCGAGCGTCACGGTAACCTTTGACTTCACGCGGCTGGGATAGAGCATTCGCTCCTCCAGTTCCAGCCCCTTGTACCGCGAAGCAATGCCCGCAAGGTCTCCGGTCGGCGAGTGGCATCCGGCGCAGCCGCCAGCGCTTTCGAAATATTTTCTTCCTGCCGCAACGTTTCCGGTTTGCAGATCCTCCGGGTCCACTCCCTTCCGTCCCCCTGCCCCCTTGCGGCCACCTTGAGCAAGCACGGTTTGCTGCGTGTGTATGAAAGCAACCAGGCTCGCGATTTGCTCGTCCGTGCGATCAAATGGCGGCATTCCTTTTTCAGGAACGCCGCTGCGAACGACGGGTGCGATCTTCTCCCCATTGACATCGGCAGCTACCAGCTTGGATCGCGTCAAGTCCGGGCCGCTCTCCCCTCCGGTAGCATCCCGCCCGTGACAGAAGGAACAGTCCTGCCGGAACAGCGCGGATCCCTGCTCCACGAGAGCAGGCGGATACGTCTTGTTCGCATTAGGCCCGACTTGTGTCGCTGTCGTCTGGCTTGCGGTCTGCGATATTCCCAGCCCACAGCTGAGCACCAAGAGCACAAGAATTCCTGAGCAGAACCACCAACCTGAACGATTCATATCAGCGGTCGCCACCCTCTGCTGGACGCGGATGAGAAGCCGTGCTGCCGTCGGTCATCCCCAAAGACCACTTGATCGCCTCGAAATACATTTTGCGGATATCCGGATCGCTCCACGCTTCCTGGGTATGGCCGAGAGTCGAATAGAACACGCGCCCCTTGCCGTACATTTTGACCCAGGCGACCGCGAAGTCACGATCCGTGCGATGAATCCGCGGATTGTTTTCGTAGTTGAGCTTTGTGGAGTCAAGGCTGAGTAGAACGTGGACCTTATCCCGCGACCATTCTTTTGGCTGGTAGATCTCATCGTACTTTACGAAGGCGCGTGGAAAATGGCGCACCGCGGGGAAATTCGGGTCCTCACTGACGATTGGGGCGTTGAACGTCATCCACGGGTGTTGATCAAACCATCCCCCGATCATCTCCCCATATTCCGGCCACCTGTAATTTGTGTCGAGAGCAGCATGAACTCCGACGAATCCCTTTCCATCGTCCTTGATGAACGACATCATGTCTTTCTTCTGGCTCTCGTCAAGATCAAGCTCTCCGGTGGTACTCACAAAGACCAGCGCGTCGAAGTAGTCGAGATTCTTGGCATTTCTGCCAAGATCCTTTTTCGTGATGAGTTCAACGTCGGTGCGCAGAATTGCTTCCCACAGGCCCGAGTCTCGGCCCATGCTGTAAATCGCGACCATGCCATCAGTCACAGAGTCGTGCTCGAAGCCTTTCGTTTGCCCGATGACCAGAATGTGCTTGAGGTGGATTTTTTTCTCACGGGGTGGTGGCGGTGTGGAGGTATCGGATTGGGCTGAAGCAACACCGAGCGTGATCGAGAAAAATACCGCCAGAGACAACCACCGTTGAGATCGACGCAATAGAATTCCCCCATCGGACGAGTGGCAGACTCCCGCACGCGACGGGTAGCTCCGCAGAACCGAGGCCCTTAAGGTAACATAAGCGACCTGCGATAGAATGTCCGGGCTCATTTCAGGAGACAAAACCGCTATGCGTGTTGGGGTCTTCACTCCGTTGCTGTCAAAGCTCCCGCTGGATGCAGTTCTCAAAAGGCTCTCGGAACTGGATATTCGTACGGTCGAACTAGGGACCGGAAATTACGTGGACGACGCGCACTGCAAGCTCTCCATGCTCGACAATCCTGCAGCCCTCTCTGATTTCAAGAAGACTCTGAATGATCACGGCTTCACAATCAGTGCTTTGAGCAGTCACGGGAATTTGCTGCACCCCGACAAGTCCACGGCGCAATTGCATCGGGAGACCAGCCGGAAAACCATCCTTCTGGCGGAAAAGCTGGGTGTTCCGGTAACGGTGGACTTCTCCGGCTGCCCGGGCGATTCGCCGAACGCCATAGCACCCAACTGGGTGACCTGCCCATGGCCTCCCGAGTTCCGCAGAGTTCTGGACTGGCAGTGGAACGAGGTAGTCGCTCCTTATTGGATCGAGCACGCCAAGTTTGCCGCCGATCACGGAGTCAAGATCGCCGTCGAAATGCATCCGGGATTCGTCGTCTATAGTCCCGAAACGATGCTGCGGCTACGCTCGATCGCCGGCAAAAACGTCGGCTGCAATTTCGATCCAAGCCATCTCTTCTGGCAAGGGGTCGACCCGGTCGAGGCTGTCCGCGTACTAGGCGACGCCATTTTTCACGTGCATGCGAAAGACACGCAGCTTTACCCCACGAATATGGTTCGCTCCGGCGTGCTTGATACGAAACCCTACACCGACGAACGCGACCGAGCGTGGATTTTCCGCACCTGCGGTTACGGCCACGGGATTGAGTTCTGGAGTGAACTGGTTTCCACGCTCCGCATGTTCGATTACGATTACGTAGTTTCGATCGAGCATGAAGACAGCCTGCTCTCGCCGGGCGAGGGTTTGACCAAGGCAGCACACTTCCTCAACCAGATTATCGTGCGTGAACAACCAGCCGCCGCATGGTGGTCCTGACGGAAATCGCGAAATGAAGAGACTGAGAACAGCAATCTTTGGTACGGGCTTCATGGGCCGCGTGCACCTGGAAGCCATCAGGCGCGTGGAGTCCGTCGATACGGCGGCGATTGTAGGCAGGAATGCTCAGACCGCCCAACGCCTCGCTTCAGGCTTCTCCGTTCCCACAACGAACACCGACTATCAAGCAGTCTTGCGTGACTCCTCGATTGACGCGGTACACGTCTGCACGCCGAACGCTCAGCACTTCGCAATGGCCAAAGCAGCGCTGCAAGCGGGCAAGCATGTAGTTTGCGAAAAACCTTTGACGACGACGGTGGCAGAAGCGGAGGAACTTGTGTCTCTGGCTGCTAAAAATGGCTTGCGCAATTGCCTTTGCCACAATCTGCGCTATTACCCCATGGTTCAGCAGATGCGCCGTCTGCGCGAGGCCGGAGAACTTGGTGAGATTCTGGTTGTGCAGGGTACCTACTCTCAGGACTGGCTGTTGCATGACACCGATTGGAACTGGCGGGTCGATTCCACCGCGGCCGGGGCGTCCCGTTGTATGGCCGACATCGGTTCACACTTCTTTGACATGGCCGAGCATGTCACCGGTATGCGTCTGACGTCGCTCTGCGCCGACCTGCAAACCTTTCACGCGATGCGAAAACAGCCGAAGCACTCCGTCGAGACCTTTGCAAACAAACTGCTGGGCCCCGAGGACTTCATAGAAACTCCGGTGACGACTGAAGATTTTGGATCGGTCTTGTTTCGCATGGGGCCACGTACGCGGGGTAGCATGACCGCCAGCCAGGTCTCCGCCGGCAGAAAAAATGGTCTCCGCATCGAGGTCTATGGAACGAAGTCGTCGGTAGCCTGGAACCAGGAACGTCCCGACGAACTATGGCAGGGCTACCGCGACATTCCCAACACGATTTCGGTCAAAGATCCATCTTTGCTTCAACCGGGCGCACGCAGTTATGCCGATCTGCCTGGCGGCCATAGCGAGGGTTACGACGATACTTTCAAACAGGTGTTCCGCCGCTTCTACCGCTCGATCAGCGAATCAGGCGCGCCAGATTACCCACAATTCGTCGATGGCTTGCGTCAAATGCATATCCTTGACACAGTCCTTGCAAGCCACAGCCAGCGCGCCTGGGTCGATGTTCCGGCACTGCGCACAAGTTAAGTATCGCTATTTCAAACTTTTCGTTTCGGGGTGCGCAGCGTTGGCGGCACGAAGGTAGGACGTTACCGTATCCACGACGTACTCATTCTTGTACCCGAGAAAGGGCCATCCTTCCTGAGTTCTGGGAAATCCGGTTGGATGATGACAACGCCCGGAATAATTCCCCAAGGGATAAGGGTGTAGCCCGCCCGGTGGTTGCCATATGCGATGAGCTTCGACTGCGCACCCACTCGCGAAACGTAAGAGACGTTCGAGACCGGGTGGCGGCCGAGAACATAATCGATGGCGCGGAGCATGTATTCGGGGCCGATAATGTCCGGAAATGCCCGATGCAGATCGTACATTTCCGCTCCGAATTGCGTGAGCGCGCCCGAACCTCCCCAAGTCCCGTTGAGATCGGCACTCCATAGGGATTCTGCGCCAGCAACTGCTGAAGCCTGGATTTGTAAGCTGCTAACCCGCCCTGGTGAAAGACCGTGCAAACTGTAAAAATTCCAGGACCAATTGTCAGCCCCCGACCTGCGGGCATAGGCTAGTGGCAAGGAGTAACGTTATGAGCACGATCGAAGCCAGAAGTCCAGCCGAAATTCTTGAACTCAGCCCATACGCTCCCACGCGATCCACAATCAAAGACAAGCCTCTCAGTCCCGACGAATTGCGCAACACCGAGCTCTACTGGCGAGCCTGCAATTATCTCAGTCTGGGAATGATCTATCTTCGCGATAATCCTCTGCTAAATGAGCCTTTAAGGCCCGAGCACATCAAGAATCGACTCCTGGGCCACTGGGGATCAAGTCCCGGCCTCTCGTTTATTTACGTGCACCTGAATCGCCTAATCAAGAAGTACGATCTCGATATGATTTTCCTCGCCGGGCCCGGACACGGCGCCCCAGGCGTTCTCGGGCCTGCTTACCTGGAGGGCACGTACTCTGAGATTTATCCGGAAAAGAGCCTGGATCCGGAGGGTCTGAGGTTGTTCTTCCACGAATTCTCATTCCCCGGCGGCATTGGTAGTCACTGCACGCCAGAAACCCCAGGGTCGATTCACGAGGGCGGTGAACTCGGCTATGTCTTATCTCATGCCTGCGGTGCCGCTTTCGATAATCCCGAACTGATCGTTGCAGCGGTGGTCGGTGACGGGGAATCGGAAACCGGTCCTCTCGCAACGTCATGGCACATCAATAAGTTCCTGAACCCCGCACGCGATGGCGCCGTACTCCCCATTCTCCACCTCAACGGATACAAGATCGATAACCCAACTTTGCTGGCGAGAATCTCGCACGACGAACTCGAGAACCTCGTTCGCGGTTGCGGCTGGACTCCTTATTTTGTGGAAGGATCCGATATCGACAGCATGCATCAAGCAATGGCGGCGACCGTGGAGCGCTGCGTCGATGAAATTCGTGAACATCGTCATGCTGCCCGGGAACATGGCAACCTGACTCGCCCACGCTGGCCGATGATCGTGCTCCGCTCTCCGAAGGGCTGGACAGCTCCGCGTCAGATGGACGGACACTTCCTCGAGGGCTTCTGGCGTGCCCATCAGGTGCCACTCCCGGCCGCGAAGAGCAAACCCGAGCACCTGCATATCCTTGAGAATTGGATGCGTTCACAAAAGCCCGATCCACTTTTCGACGGAAATGGAGAGCTGGCCGGGGTCTTCCGCGAACTTGCACCCACCGGGGATCGCCGGATGAGTGCCAACCCGCACGCCAATGGCGGCCGCCTCAAGAAGGACTTGCGCTTGCCGGATTTTCGCGACTTTGCGGCGCTAGTGGATAAACCCGGCCGGGTGCAGGTCGAGAATACGCGCCCCCTCGGTTCCTTCCTTGCGGACGTGATGAAGAGAAACGGCGGCAACTTCCGCGTCTTCGGCCCCGATGAGACGAGTTCGAACAAGCTCGACGCACTGTTCACGGTCACCAAGAAGTTCTGGATTGAGGAGCGCTTCCCCGAAGACGATGACGGTGGGAACCTGTCCTCCGATGGCCGCGTCACCGAAATGCTCAGTGAGCACACCATGGAAGGTATGCTAGAAGGTTATCTCCTTACCGGGCGCCACGGCTTCCTCTCCACCTATGAATCGTTTGTGCACGTCATCGACTCGATGTTCAACCAGCATGCCAAGTGGTTGGAGATCTGCAATCACCTGTCCTGGCGGCAAGCCATTGCATCGCTGAACCTGTTGATTACATCCACGGTGTGGCGGCAGGATCACAACGGCTTCACGCACCAGGATCCCGGATTCCTTGATGTGGTGGTGAATAAGAGCGCAAACGTCACGCGCATTTATTTACCTCCGGACGTAAATTGCCTCCTCTCAGTGGCTGACCATTGCCTGCGAAGTGAGAACTACGTCAACGTGATCGTCTCCGACAAGCAGAGGCACCTGCAATATCTGAGCATGGAAGCGGCGATCATTCATTGCACCAAAGGCATCGGAATCTGGGATTGGGCCAGCAACGATGAGGGCGGCGAACCTGACGTTGTGATGGCGGCGGCCGGCGACATTCCCACGCAGGAAGCACTAGCGGCAACCGATATGTTACGCAAAGAATTTCCCGACGTGAAGATTCGCTTCATCAATGTCGTAGATCTTTTCAAACTCCAGCCCGCCACCGAACATCCCCACGGACTGTCAGACCGCGACTTCGATTCGTTGTTCACCGTCGACAAGCCGGTCATGTTCAACTTCCACGGCTACCCGCAACTGATTCACCGTCTTGCGTATCGCCGCACGAATCATGCCAACATTCATGTGCGTGGATATAAGGAGAAGGGGAGCATTAACACGCCACTGGAACTGGCGATCGATAACAACATTGACCGTTTCAGCCTGGCAATGGACGTTGTGGACCGCGTGCCCAGGCTGCAGAAGATTGGTGGCCACGCAAAAGAGCGATTCCTGAACCAGCAGATCACATGCCGTAATTACGCGCATACATACGGCATTGACATGCCCGAGGCAACAGACTGGGTCTGGCCGTACTAGTACCAAATTAAACGAAACTGGGTGCCCCACTTCTGGCCGGGTTGGCCAAAAGTGGGGATTTTCGACGAAGCGAGTCGAAAGGTGCCTGGCCCTGTGCCTCTCAATCACCCAAGACTACGACGGATGCGATGCTCCCTCGATCACGCGTACCGTATCCCGTGCAATCAATAACTCCTCGTCAGTCGGAATCGCATATGCGAGCAGCTCGGAATCATGGCTACTGATGATCCCTTCATTCCCCGCGGTTTCTTGATTCTTCTTGGCGTCAAGACGTAAGCCTGCCCACTCCATGCCCGAACAAATGCGTCCGCGAACCTCCGCCGAATTCTCGCCGATCCCCCCGGTGAAAATAATGGCATCCGCCCCGCCCATCGCAGCCAGATACGCTCCAATGTACTTCCGCGCCCGATAGCAAAATACCTCCACCGCGAGCCGTACCCGCCGATCATCGTGCTCTTTGAGTTCGGCTTGCAGTTCCCGCATATCGTTCGTCAGTCCCGAGATACCGAGCAAACCCGATTGCGTATTCAGCAAGGTATCCACCTCTGATGCCGACATCCCTTCCTTGCGAGCAATCACACTGACAATGGCCGGGTCTAAATCGCCCGACCGCGTTCCCATGACCAACCCTTCGAGAGGCGTCATTCCCATCGAGGTATCAATCGGGTCTCCCGCTTTAATAGCTGCCGCCGAGCACCCATTCCCCAGATGAAGCGTAATGATGTTCGTCTGCTCCCGGGTCAGTCCCCGCAGCGCCCGATACCGGAATGCAACATAGCGATGCGAAGTCCCATGAAATCCGTACCGCCGGATTCGATGGCGCCGGTACAGGTGATACGGAATGGCATACAAGTACGCGTGCTCGGGAATGGAGTGGTGAAACGAAGTGTCAAATACCGCAACCTGCGGAACATCTTTACCCAATATTTCCTTTGCCGCCACAATGCCCTTCAGATTATTCGGATTGTGCAACGGCGCCAGATCGATACAGTCCTCAATCCCCTTGAGCACGCGATCGTCGATCAACGACGATTCCTTGAATAGCTCCCCTCCATGCACCACCCGATGCCCGACTGCGTGCACATCGCCCGAGTTCCTGATTTCAGCGATTCCCGACCGATCGGAAGAGATGTAACGCAACAGGTACTCGAGCGCCGCACCCATGTCACGCAGCGGCGCGGTCAAGGTAATTCCCTGCTGCTTGCGATACCGAATCTTGATGACACCTACTCCGCCGATGCCGTCGATTTCCCCCCGCAGGATGCGGTCGTCTTTGTACGCTTTGATCTGCTCAAGATCGGTCGAAATAATCTGGAACTTAAGGCTGGAACTGCCGGCATTTAGGACTAGCACGTTCATGAGGGCTTTCTCGGAAAAGCTCCGATTTCACAGCATCCAAGATAAGCTTGGAAATAGCAATCTGAGGACAGTCTATCGCCATATGACAGGCTGCGGCGGCTCGACGTAGCCATTCGCGTTGGCTCCTGGTAAGTTAATTGCCGCCCTAGCGCCCCTGAGGTACTCTGAAGCAGGCTGCGTATGTCGAACAACGGCACGCCAGTTTACAAACGCATCCAGGACTCCATCCGTAGGCGCATCGAGGCGTCCGAACTCCTTCCGGGCGATCCGGTAGCGTCTGAGCGCGAACTCGCCCGCTTGCATAAAGTCAGCCTCATGACCGCACGACACGCCTTGGCGGGCCTGGAACGCGAGGGGTTGGTCGAGCGGCGACGCGGCTCCGGTACCTTTGTCGCACAGCCGAAAATTCATTTCAATAAGCTGATGAGCTATACCGAGCACATGTCGGCTCGCGGTCTTGTGCCGCGCTCCCGTGTGCTCGTCGCCAAGATCGTCGACCATGACGCTGAAGTTGCCGCCCGGCTTGCCTTGCCGGCCGCTGCCCCGTTGGTAAAGATCGAGCGTTTACGGGAAACCGGAGACGAGCCTTTCGCATTGGAAACCTGCTATCTCCCGGCGAAAGACTTCGCGAACCTCGCCCAGTCTCCGTTGGGCCGCACTTCCCTGTTCGCCACTCTGCAGCAGGAATACGGCGTCGAACTTGCCTATGCTGATGAAGAGGTGGATGCAACAACTGCCGAAGCCAATATGGCCGAACTACTGCAGGTGCACCGCGGAGCAGCGGTCTTGCGTATCCGGCAGGTGATTTATTCCACCAAGGCCAAGCCAACAATTTACGTGGTCGGGTTCTACCGCTCCGAACGTCACAGTCTCTTTATCCGCCGCTTCCGATAAGAATAGAGTCTTCTCCACTCGTGTCATCCCGAGCCTGGCCGGGGACCTTCGGTCGTCGCTGGGACCGCTGGACTTGCCCTAGCGAAACCTTCCACTATCCCGAACCCTTCGTGCCGCCTCTTCCAGGAAGTCGTCGACGTGCTGATGAGCCTGAGGCTGGAGCCCTGTTCTCAACTTGATCCGCTCGGCGATCTGAATGGCGGTCCGCAGGCGCACCTCCGGTTCGAGCTCGAAGCGACGGCTAAGGTATGTCTCGATCAACACAAGTTCGTCGGCTGTGACCTGAACCATTTCACCTGAGTCAGAAGTCATCTGGGATGCCGTATTCCACGTCGGCCTCACCTGGTCGCTGGGCTTCTCGTGCACCACGACCGTCCCTGCAACAAAGTCCCCCAACCGGCGGCTCTCTTTGTTCAGCATCATGCAGACGAGCCCCACTCCATAAACCCCGGGCATCCCATCGACAGCCCGCATCAGGTTCCGCCCAATCGCCTCAAAGGCGTTAATAGGGCGACCGCTGTGCTTGATCACGCGAATTCCCGCGATCCGCTTTCCTGGCGTCTGCCCTCTCCAGATGATCTCGAAGACCGCGAAGTATCCCCAGTAGATGGCGAATCCTACGAAGATGGCCAGTGCGGGGCCGAGCGTCCTCGGCAGAAATGTAAAAATCGAAAGGCCCTCCGGAAGTAACAGCAGGAAGACAAGTCCGGTTAGGAGATAAAGCACGATCTGGATTAGAGTATCAATGGCAATTGCCAGGAAGCGGCTCCCGATGCCGGCCAGTGGCAGCTCCAGGGCGATCTGCTCGGGAGTATCGATCTTGAGTTGTTCAAACGAATCCACCATGATTTCGACACGCTGGCTCGAGAAGCGTAAACCTCAATGGGCAAAACTCGAAGCGCTTCTGAATCGGAGCCAGACCAGCGGGCTGAAGTCGCTGGCGAGGTCCGACTTGCAAGAATTGAGCCTGCTCTACCGCCAGACAGCCGCCGACCTGGCGGCCATCCGCGAAGACCGCGGATCAGTCCACTATGCGCGCTACGTGAACCATTTACTGGTGCGCGCCCACAATACCATCTATTCCAGCCACCGGGCGAGTCCCATGGCCGCAGTCTGGTTCTTTACGAAGACTTATCCCACAGCGTTCCGCCGACACCTGCCACAGGTCATTTTGGCAACTCTTATTTTCGCCGTTGCGGGGCTCGTCGGTGCCGTTCTGACGTATCAGAATTCCGATTTTAAGGTAAAAATCCTTGGCCCGCAGATGGTCGAAACCATCGATCGTCATCAGATGTGGACGCACTCCATCGTTGGCATTAAGCCGGTGGCATCGAGCGCGATCATGACCAACAACCTGAGTGTCGGGTTCACCACCTTCGCGCTCGGCATCACTGCCGGCCTCGGAACCATCTACATGATGGTGTTCAATGGCCTGCTGATCGGGGTTATCGGGGTGGCCTGTTACCTGTCGGGCATGAGCTTGCAACTGTGGAGCTTTGTCGCACCCCACGGTGTGCTTGAATTGCCTGCAATTTTCATCGCCGGAGGTGCGGGCCTCAGGATCGCTCAGGGCCTGCTGTTCCCTGGCGTTCTGCCACGTCGCGATTCGCTCGCTCGCGCCGGGTCCGAAGCCGTACAACTGCTGCTAGGCACTCTCCCGATCCTTATAATCGCCGGCCTCATTGAGGGATTCGTTTCGCCTACAAGCCTATCCGTCCCGCTAAAGTTCTCAATGGCGGCCGCTCTGTTTGTACTTCTGAACGTCTATCTTTTCGGTGCCGGAAGAGAGTCGCGAGAAGCTCATCAATGATCGTCTGATCGCGCGTGGCAAGCGCCAGACAACGCGCGTCACTGTCCGCTGCAGCCTTTCCCTGACATACCCATTAGAGAATTTACGGTAGGGACTGTTCAACGTCGGGTGGACTACAGTCTCTGCAGCACGGGCGACGGTCTCGGATAGCGTGGACAATCCAATCCAAAAGCTGCTCCAGAAGCTGCTCGCGACCGACGACGTCGCCGAATTCCATTCGCTCCGCGTCCCACTCAGGTCCTGCTCCCTGAGCGCATCGAACAGTGGCGCAAGGACGCTAAGCCTCTGAAGCCAAATACCAAAATCTCAGACCGCAGAAAACGCCCGAGGAACGGAGCGGCAAACCCTTAATCCAACCCACAGGGAACCCATACCTCCTGTCTACGACGTCAACCTGATTCACCACGGTTCGCAGGGATTGCTACGCTTCTCGGTGCAGAGGCAAGACCGGATCACCTTGCTGTGTCAGGAGCTACTTGGGACCCGCCGCCCGGAGGAGATTCATCCTGTCTCTCCACAACTACGGCACAAGATCACCGCAGCGGGTGGAACGCGTTCGCCAGAAAGTCGTCGAAGTCGTATGGATCGATCGCATTGCGGATCAAGATGTCCTGAACAGAATGCCGGCACAGGAGAACACCGACGCATCGCGCCCATTGGCTGAATGAGGGTTCGAGAATGACCTATAACGGCAACTCGTATCGTACCCAATTTCCCGACCCGGACTGGCATGAAATTGCAGAACGGGCCTCCACTGAAACCGATCCCAAGAAGCTTGCTCTCCTCGTCAAAGCTCTCTGCGACCGCCTCTATGAGCTCCGGCAAAGCAAATTTTCCGACGAGACTTGACCTGCGGCATTTGCGCTAACGCTTGAAAATCGGATCAACCTCCACCTAGATTCCGGAGTCATCGGAAAAAATCGCTAAAGGCCCTTTCGAGGCCTGAGAAGTCACTTACAAAACGATGAGCCCCGGCCTACGCTGAAAACAAGGAACGTGCGAAAAAAGAAGGCAAAGAACCCTGCTGTGCGGGAAGGGACCCGCCGATCGGCAATCTGCTCTTTGTGCGGGAAACCGATCACGAAGGGGCTGCTGCCCGCTGTTCAACTACAACCCGGAAAGCAAGCCCACATGGAATGCTTCAGCCAACGTGAACTGGGTGCGGGTAAGCCGGATTGGACAGGCTTCCCCCGTTAGAGTTGGCTGCGTTCCTTGATTTGCAGGTACACATTCACTAGGACTGGCGAGACCGACCCGGAACTGACTTCCATGGCCAGGGCGCCACGCTCCCGCAAGCGCGCCAAAAGCAACTCGCGACGATGCACCATCTCCTGTGCAGCGGCAATGCGGTACATTTCGGATTCGCTGGTAGGCGTTTTCGACGCCAGTTCCCCGAGATCCGGCTGCCCGACCACAACAAACAGCACTAGATGCCGCGGCATCATCATCGACGCGGCGTCGATCACCTCGGGCGTCATGGCCGTCTCCGCCAGATCGGTCAGCCATACAATCAGGCTACGACGCTTTTGATCGCTAAGCAGACGTCCCGCCATTTGCAAGTGATCAGCCTCAGCGCCTTCCTCGTGGACCAGCGCCATCTGCTCGATCAAACGGCGCAAATGTGCGCTCCCCTTGGCCGCTGGAACCTGTTGGCGGATGCTTCTTCCGTACGCGATCAACCCGACCCGGTCCCCCGAGTACAGCGCAACCTGGGCCAGGCTCAGCGCCGAATTCACAGCCTTGTCCAGTTTGCTGAAGCTGCCGACGCGAGTCCGCATAAGGCGGCCAGAATCGATCACGATCCAAACCGTCTGGCTGCGTTCCATCTGGTAAACGCGAGTCACCAGCTTGGCCCGCCTTGCCGAAGCGCTCCAGCAGATATCGCGATATTCGTCCCCATCCTGGTACTCGCGCAGGCTCTCGAACTCCCGCCCCATTCCCCGCACACGCGTGTGCCGCTTCTCCAACGCGAGCTGCCGGCTCCGCAATAGATACATCGAGTGCCGCTTGGCGTCATCCAGGTCGGGATAGATCCGCACCGTCTGGTCCAGCGGCGCCCGCACCCAGCGCTCGGCAATACGGAAGACGCTTTGATAACGGATGTAGCAAGCTCCAAGCTTGGCGTCCCCGCGTTGCATCGGCCGGATCCCATACGATCCAATGCCCTCGTTCCGACGCGAAGCTCCCACGGGAACCGTAGGAGGCTCGGTGCGCAATTGCGGCGGCACTGTGTCCATCAACTTGGCATGGACGCTCCGGCCAGAAGAGTTCCGCAGGATGAGTTCAACTTCTGCATCTGTCGACAGCGCCGCAGGCGAGCGCCAGGAACGCTTTACGCTCAGCTGCGCCGGAATCGGCATTTGCAGCCAGACGTCAACGCACCAAAGAACTAGAACAAAGCCATCCCACGCAAGCATGGCATAAGCAAAACGACGATCGAAAAAAGCCGCTCCCACCCACACCAACCCGACGAACAAAAGCATGAAGAAACGATCGCCGAACGCAAAGCCAATCCGCTTGTACGACTGCGCCCGCCCTTCAATCTCCGGCGGAATCAGGGTTGTTGGTTCGTTCACGTTCCACGCTCATTTCGGAACTTCGACCGCTCGCAGCACTTCCTCGATAACCTGGTCGGGAGTGACGCCCTCCAGGTCGGCTTCGGGGCGGAGCATCACGCGGTGGCGCAGCACCGGGCTTGCAGCGGCCTTAACGTCATCCGGTATCACATAGTCTCGACCATCGATCGCTGCGTAAGCTTTGGAAACGGACATCAGGCTCACAGCAGCACGCGGACTCGCGCCAAGGGACAGCGATGGCCAATCCCGCGTACGGCGTACGACCTGTACGATGTATCCAAAAAGCGCTTCCTGCACCGTCACTGCCTTGATTTCCTGCTGCGCCCTTCCCAGCAACTCCGGTGCAATCGGATTCAAGTTCATCTTGTCCAGTTCCCGGGATTCGAATCCGTTCTGGACATTCGCTAAGAGCTGCACTTCATCCTGCTGTGCTGGATACGTAACCCGCAGCTTGAGCAAAAAGCGGTCCAGTTGCGCCTCTGGCAAAGGATACGTACCTTCGAACTCGATCGGATTTTGCGTAGCGAATACGGTGAAAAATTGGGACAGCGGGTATCCCTTGCCGTCAATCGTCACCTGAAGCTCTTCCATGCACTCGAGCAACGCAGCCTGTGTACGCGGAGGCATGCGATTCACCTCATCCACCAGCAGTAGATCCGTGAAAACCGGCCCGGAATGCAATTGAAATGTGCTGGTTGACATGTTCAAAACGTTAGTTCCCACGATGTCGGCTGGCATCAGGTCCGAGGTGCACTGCACACGCTGGAAACTCAGCCCCAGCAGCCGCGAAAGGGCCTTCACCGTTAGCGTTTTAGCGATGCCCGGCACACCTTCGATTAAGACATGACCGCGACAAAGCAAGGCGATTACGCACTGCGTGCGCAGTTCATCCTGTCCCACCACCACCTTCGTCATCTCATCGCGAATATGTTGCACCAGTTCCGGAACCGCTTTCATGCATCTTTCTCCTTGCGACGGCCTTCAAACAGCTTCCAACTCGTTGCATATTCATCGAGTTCCTGCACAAGGTGCAGAGCCTCCGTCTCCGACAAGTAAGGATCGGACTTCGCCGACTCGCAGCGGCGCAGGATGGCCGCAAAATGAACGTCTTTGGGAGCAAATCGATCGCGCACCGCCACTTCCAGATCTTTGAGGGGAATGTTAGCGGCTGCCCCGAGACGCCGCGTAAGCCAGTATCGGAACCGCTGATAACTGATGTCGACTGCAACCGAGGCTGTGCCGGCATTTTCATACAATCCGCCAAGCGTCTGCACAAATTCCAGCGGAGACAGACGAACATCCGCGGCGAGCGCAAATACAGGTCCGCTTCGCCGCGAAAAAGTTGCCACGACAGCTAAGCCAAGAAGCCCTAATTGCAGCAGCAACCACTTCACGGGAGAGTGGCCCATAGACGCTCCCAAGGTCTCGCGGTACCCGTGAATGTACTCATCCCAAAGAATCGGCGCCCTGGTCTCTCCCATGCTTGCCAAAAGGAACTCCAGATTCCCCGGCTCCTTCAGTCCCGCATTCGTGAGGGGAGTCGCTGCCGCCCACCAAAACACCTCCCCCCGGCCGTAGGGATACGTCACCACTACAACCTCATCGCCATCGCCATAGAGCGCGTAAGCAGGAGAATACGAAGGCCATCGGGCTTGCGGTGCGATCGTGATTTGCGGCGCCGCTCGGGTGATGGCAGAAGGAGAAACGGCCGAGGCTTTCTTCCACGTCATTCCGAGCAGCATATCCGGCACCGATTCGTTGTCGGGAAGATAAGTTCCCGAGAACATCCCGGTCGCGATAATCCGTCCTCCCTCCCATACGAAGTTGTTGAGCGCCTCGCGCTCTTCCCGCGTAGGAGCCTCTTGGGGATCGGCAAGGACCAGCGTCGAGCGCTTGGGCAAATCGATGAGCTGCCGCTCCCATCGCTGGACTTTGTAACCCGATTCCGTCAACAGGAGATAAGCAGCCTTCGCGCCGCCAGACGCCGTTGAATAGCTGCTCGGCACCTCGACCTTCTCGCCCGGTTCCCCTCCAAAAAAAGCGACTCCGGCAATCAGAAAAACAAAAACAATGACCGCCCCCAGAAGAAGCTTGCCGTCCCGCGGATCGATTTTCAGCGGCATCCGAGTTTCTCCAGTTCGGCCAGCGTCTCGGAAAACGTCTGTTCACGCACCTCTCGTTTGGCATACCATGCCAGCTCGAAAATGCGCGTCAGAGACACGAGCGCGTCGCGCTGCTCGCTCTGCCCTGAAATGAGTCGCAGATATTCGCGCGGAGTGCGCGCACGGTCGGGTTTCCAGAGCCCCTCCCGCTCAAGGAACGAAATTCCCGCCCAGTACGCTAGATGGATCGCGTCACGCCAGTCGCCTCTTCCCCCAGCCGTGCGAGCTTCTGCGAGCCAGAGCGTCCACTCCTTGGCCGAAACCGGCAGATCCCTCGGAACAACCTCTTCGAACTCGGGGTCCCGGAAAATGCTGCGGTAGACCAGATACAGCAGGGCCAGACCGGCTGCGCCGATCAGAACGTACACAAAATACCTGCCCACATTCGGGATGGCGCTGAACCGAAACAACCGGCGCAGAATCCGATAGACCAGTTCGAAGATCCAGCGTTTGAGACGATCCCCCCATGTTGGACCATGAACATCGCTGAACTCGCGACGCGAGAGGATTGCGTTCAGCGCATTCCGCTGCCCGGAATTATCGGGAGGCAACACATCGAAGCCATCGATCTCCCGTCGAAGGCTCCCTATCCGCGTGCGAATCGCGCTCGCGTTAACTGAACTCTTCTCACTCTGATAGCGCCGGATATCCCGCCTCAGGCCTTCGGTCGATATCTCGAAATCGCCCTGCTCGGTGTGCAACCGCCAACTCGGCGGCAGGTGCTCGAGCGATGTTGGAAGGACTGCTGCGACACCGAGTTCTTGAGCTGCGGCACGCAATCGGCCGAGTTCGAGTTTGTATTCCGGAACGGTGAGCAACTGACCGGGCGTGGCTTCAGCGCGACAGAACGCAGGTCCGAGGAGAACGCCAGCCAGAATGTAAGTCTGCCATTTCCTCATGCGCCGACTTGTGCCGGTGAGCTTGGCGGGAGTGCGGATGCGTCGATCGTAGACATCATAAGCTGCAGATCGAAGGCTTCCTTTCGGACACGCTCATCGTAATACACCAAAGAGAATGCAATCGTGCCGACAGCGCCAACCAAAGAGTCAGCCATAAACGCGGCAACCAGCGAGGCGATTTGCCAGCCGAGTACCGCTGTCGCCATACCAGCTTTGGCGCTCACATATGTCCCAATGAGAATGGGTGCTTGCACCAGCATTTGCACTCCATACTTCAAAACGATGACGAGTAAACCCACAACAAAAATGCGGCTCCAGTCGCCTTTCACCAGGTCTACGCTTCTCGACATGGCCGCAATTGGCCCTTTGTTTTCCAGAACCTTTGCCGGCACAGACAGCGACCAAATGATCGCCAGCAGGATGCCCGGCACCACCAGGAACATCGCGCCCGCCATCACACCGAGCAATACGATGATTGAAATGCAGAAGACACCCAGGAGATGCCCCTTCACTCTGACGAACGAGTCCACCACGCTCGCAGGCCGATCCAGGTGAAGTTCCGAAACCGCAATCACAGCGGCCGCCTGCGATGCGGCTGCCATGATCAGTCCCACAAACAAGATCGCCACAAACCAGAGTATTGCCGCAAGGAAATTAGGCGTCCGGCCGTACGGCCTTTGATTCATTACTTGTAGAAACTGAACCGCAAGAACCACCAGATGCGGTAGCGCAAAGATGCCCACGAACAACCCAAAGTAGCGGCGGTATAACGAGAACGTACGGTCCAGCAGTTCTCCCGTACTCAAAGGCCTGAGTGCGGCGGTCATGGCTCCTCCCAAGCAACCGGCAACTTGTCCGGCATCGTAGCACAAAGAGCATCAAACAGCTGTGAAAGCAAGGGTTTGGAGGTTACGAAGGTGGCGTGCCGGGCTTGATGTCAGACGCCCTTCCGCCTTGGTACACAATCACGAGCGGCTTGCCGCCATTGGGATAGCGGACCGTCTTGTCGGACGCGGTGTCCCCTGCGTCCGGCACTCCCATGCCGATCGCGAAATCGGCCTGCATCTCATTCATACCCGGCTTGACCTGATGCTGCTCCACTGCCTGCCACACGTCCCGCGGCCAGTGCTTGTAGAGCGCGCGCGGATCCTGAATGTAGAAAATCTCGTCCGAATAGATTTTGTACTCGCCGTCCCCTGACTTATAGCCGATGGGCACGGCGTACGGCTTCGAGTCTTTTTGGAAAACGGCGACCACCTGTTTGGGCTGCCCTGAAACTGTATTGCTGGGAAGAACGACATCGGTGATGTTGAGTTTTTCGATGGGCCCGAGCAGTCCGCCATCGTGGCCAAAATCCACGTGCTTCGTCCCCGGCTGATACGCGAAGTAAGTGTAACGATATCCTTCCTTCACCCACACCGGCTGCTCAGTCAACTGCTTTGCGCTTTTCAGGTCGTAAGGATAAAGTTTCTTCGGATTGACGTAATAGTCAGGGTTCGAATATCCGATTTGCTGACCCTGCTTGCCGCGCTCGGCGGCGAGCCTGTCTTCATGCCGCTGATAAAAAATGTAACCGGCGCGCAAGGTGGCACCGACAAATGCCGCGAGCAGCGCCAATTGAAGCTTCTTTCTGGTTTCCGCAGTCATGATTCAAGAGAACTCTTAGTCACCAGACCTGAGGTCTGGGCTCCGTTGTACACTGAAGGATAGGAGCAGCAGCAATGCCAGTCACCGAACAGGATGTCATGAGCGCACTGAAGAGTTGCTATGACCCGGAGATTCCCGTCAACATCGTCGATCTCGGGCTCATCTACAGCGTCAAATTCGATCCCGCACCCGAGGACAAACAAGACGTCAGCGTCGACATGACTCTCACCGCCCAAGGCTGCCCCGAGCATGTCAATATCAGCATGCAGGTCAAATCGCGTCTGGAACAGCTACCCGGAATCCGGAATGCCGCCGTCAACGTGGTATGGAGTCCGCCATGGACCCCGGAGCGTTTGAGCCCGGATGCAAGAAAGCAACTAGGAATCGAGTAGTCGATGCGGGGCCTACGCGCAAGCGTCTGGCCGCAATTGAACTATCCCCCAATCTCTTCCCAGACATCGAAGGCGCCTCGGCTGGCCGCGTCGGTGATGCGCTTCCCCGCCCTTCCCGCCATTTCCATGACCTGCATGCCGCGCTCGAAATACTCCGGCAATGATCGGCGAACTCTCTCGAATTTTTCCGGATATTCCGACGCCAATACCGCAAGTCCAACCCCAGTCGCCAACACTCCGGCAGGGTATTTCTTCTTCATGAACAGAAATGTCGCTGCCCCAATCGATCCCATGACCACAGCCTTCTTCCAGCTATCCATAGCGTTCTCCCGGAAACTGTGTTTCTGCGATTCTACCGCAGCGCAACTCGACCGCACTTAGATGCCACTTTTCTCTGTAGTGACAAGGGCAGATTTACACTCTCGGCTTCCCTTTCACCTTAATCCTTTATACTGCCTCGGTTTCCTGGGAGGGCACATGGTTCGATGGCAAGCGTCGAAGTTTGTATTTCTCCTGGTGGTTTTTTCCAGCAGCTTGGTCATCTCTCAGACCAAACCGCGCGCTCGCGATTTGGACGTTCCCTTTGATGGGGCGCCCGGTTCAAATAACGCAATCACCGACGTGAAAGGGGTGGAAGTCGGACACACGACTCTGATTTCGGGCGATGGCAAACTGGTGGTCGGCCAAGGCCCCGTCCGCACGGGCGTCACCGCGATTCATCCCCGCGGCAAGAATTCCAATGATGCGGTTTTTGCGGCATGGTTCACCCTGAACGGAAACGGCGAGATGACCGGGACTACATGGGTTGATGACTCCGGATTTCTCAACGGGCCAGTACTCATTACAAATACCCACAGTGTGGGTATTGTGCGGGACGCCGTCATCTCCTGGAAAGTGAAGCACGGATCCCCCGATATGGAAGGCTATTGGTGGTCCTTACCCGTAGTGGCCGAGACCTGGGATGGCTATCTGAACGACATCAACGGATTCCATGTGAAGCAAGAAGATGCCTGGCACGCGCTCGACTCCGCCCATTCCGGACCGGTCGAAGAAGGCAACGTCGGCGGCGGCACCGGAATGATCTGTAACGAATTCAAGGGCGGCATCGGGACCAGCTCACGTGTGCTCGACGCCAAAGCTGGCGGCTACACCATCGGTGTGCTCGTGCAATGTAACTACGGATCCCGCGAGCAATTGAGGATCGCCGGCATTAATGTCGGCCGAGAGATCCCGGAACATACCGTTTGGCAGAAAGACGTCGGCTCAATCATTGTTGTCGTCGCTACGGATGCGCCCCTCATTCCCACGCAATTGAGGCGCATAGCCAAGAAAGTCTCTCTGGGGCTCGGTCGCGATGGCAGCTATTCCGGAGACGGTTCAGGCGATATCTTCATTGCGTTTTCTACCGCGAACCCCGGCGCGGTCGGCACAACCGGACTGCATCAGATCTCGATGCTACCCAACGACTCCCTCGATCCCGTCTTTCTGGCGACCGTTCAAGCGACGGAGGAAGCGGTGATCAATGCCATGGTCGCAGCCGACACAATGACGGGCATCAACGGCCACACGGTCATCGCACTGCCGCACGACCGTCTTCGTGAAGTGCTCCGGAAGCATGACCGCCTGGCGAAATAGTGGACCGGCGTTTACCTCGGAAAAGTGCCTCTCGCGCCGCCATTTCGGTCAGGGCACGTTCGGCTTTCTTTCGCTCGGTGATGTCCCGAGCCATCGTCACGAGATAGCCTCTCTCGAGTTCCACATACTTGATGCTGAGCTCTACCGGAAACGTCGAACCATCTTTCCGTCCGTGGATCGACTCGACGAGAATTGAACCCTGATCACGCAGTTTTCTCCCTAAACGCCGCGTGCGAAGGCGCGTGACGATTGGGATCAATGTCTAACCCTTTGATCGCCAACCGTTCCTCGCGAGTGTACCCTAAATCCCTGCTGGCCCTAGGTTCACATCGACGAAGCGGATGGTAATCGGATCGACCACTTCGACCGCATCCCTCGATTGCGCAATCAGCGCACGGAAGAGGCGCAACGCCTGATCGGCTTTCTTCCGAGCGGTGAGGTAGCGTTTCAGAGAGGCCACACGGTCGAGGCCGCCAGGTCCTTGCATGGGCAAATACTCAACCAGTAACTCTCTTTCCCCTAATTTCGGGTATTGATATGTGTAAAGAGTCCCTTTCGATCGGCAGAACTCAGAGCCAACCCTCACGCCTTAATTTCCTGGATCACAACTGGGGCGCCAACCCATGCGGAACGGGTTTGGCGGCGCGCTACAGCGTGCAGCACACTCCGCAAGGGAACATACCGCCTGACAAGGGTCGCTATTTCCCGAGAAATAACAAACAAGAACGCGTATGATCGCTGCCCCAGAAAAGACGGTCTGCGATTGGAATCACAATTTGTGAAAATCTTCGCCTCACGGGCCAGCCGGCATCGCTACAAAAATTGAAGAGGGCAGGAGAACCTGCCCTCTTAGTTTCCGTAAGAATGTCGTGATTACCGGGTTGCTGGAGTTACCGAATCATTTTTCAGAATGCTAACTTCGACGCGCGAACGGCTGGAGTTCTTCCCCTCTGCCCCCGTGACTGCGTTACCCATACTCATCTCGTAAATTCGATATACGGGAATGTTGTGTGTGAGCACAAGATAACGCACGACCGAATCCGCCATCTTCTGCGAATTGCGAATCGCAGACTGCCCCTGCCCGGGAGCGAATCCGCGCACTTCGATGATGTACCCACGCTGCGCCTTAAGCGGTTCTGCCATTTCGTCCAGCGCATCTTTCGCGGTTTTGCTCAACACTGTCTGGCCGGGAACAAAACGGATCTCCGTCTGCGCAGATCCCGTGTATTGATCGAGTTTGCCCACCATCTGCTCCGTTGTCGAAACCCGTGCTGAGGCGTCGCGCGCCGCGGTTTGCGCCACTTGCGCCTTGTTGGCTGCGTCACCCGCGTGTTGGTCCGCCAAGCTGCTCTTTTCTGACGCGAGCTGAACCCCCTGCTGCGCGCGTGTATCCGCGTCTTTGATCAGTCCGCTGTTTTCCGAAGTGATCTGATCCAGTTCGTGGATGCGGTCGCGAATCGGCGTGACCTGTCGCTGCACGTATTTCTTATTCGCGAACGGATGAGTAATCAGATTGACCAGGTTTGGATCGTCGCCATCCCAGAAATCCTGAGGACGCGGGGACGCGAGAGGCTCCCGATCGCTTGTACTGGCGGTAGCACCGGCGTTACCCGCATTGGAGGACGAATTACTATTTTGCTGTGCAACTGTTGCCAGCGCCAGTAAACACACAAACCCCAGAAGTATGATTTTCCTCATTTCAACTCCCCCCGAGTGGAGCTCGACTCTCCCTGAGCCCGGAAAAACTTCCTCCGCGCGTATTGATTGTGCTCTCACGCCCGACCGCTCCGCAAGCCCCCGCCGACTACTTGAGACCGCTGATCGGAACCTGCGCAAGCCCCTGAAACGTGATTGCGATCACTGCTTTTGCCTCACAAAGCGCATACCATCGCTCAGCCAGGAACAAAATCATGAAGACCCCCACTCCCAGCCTCGAAATGATTGAGGACTTTCTCGCTCAGAAACGCATTGCGATGATCGGCATTTCCCGAAATCCCAAGGACTTAAGCGCGGCGCTATTCGAAGAGTTCCGAAAACGGGGATACGACATGGTTCCCGTAAATCCGAATGTTCTGGAAGTCTTGGGGCAACCCTGTTTCGCTCGGGTGCAGGACATTCAACCGCCGGTCGATGCCGTGCTGCTCATGACCACTGCCGAGATCACTGATACGGTAGTATCCGACTGCGCCGCCGCGGGCATTCGCCGCGTCTGGATGTACCGCGCCGGCGGCAGAGGTGCGGTTAGCGAGAAAGCCGTCGCATTCTGCCCAGAACACGGCATTCGCGTCGTGCCGGGCCAGTGCCCCTTTATGTTCTTTACCGGCACGAGCGCAGTACACAAATTCCACGGTTTCGTGCGCAAGATTTTTGGAGCCTACCCCAAACGCCAGCCCGCCGCCTGATTCTCGTGAAGAATCACGAGGGTACCCCATCCTGAAATCGCGTTCTTTGCGATCTTAGGATGGGGATTCTGACGTTTGGGCGGATCTTAGTGCTGCACTGCGCGATCGGTAATATCGAGTCCCTTGTCGATGATCGCAAACGCCTCCCGAAGCTGCTCTTCGTTAATGCAGAGTGGCGGATTCGTATAGAACGAATTCCATCGCAGAAGCGTATACAATCCCCGCTCACGGAAGAATTTCCCGAGCGCAGCCATTTCTTCCGACGCGCCATTGAATGGAGCCATGGGCTGCATGGTCTTGCGGCTACGCACGAGCTCAAAAATGCCGAACAGTCCGATCGAACGCACCGCCCCGACCGAAGGATGCTTTGCCTGCAATTCCGCCCCGAGCTGCTTCATTACTGCACCCATCTTCCGTGCATTCTCGATGAGACGATCTTCTTCGTACACGCGAATTGTAGCGAGCGCCGCCGCACATCCCATGGGATGCGAATTGTAGGTCAGCCCACCATAGAAGACTCGGTCTTGGAAATGCTGTGCGATGTGATGCCGCATGCCCACCGCGCCAAGCGGCAGATAACTCGCCGTCAATCCCTTGGCCATGCAGATCAGATCAGGCACGACCTTCCAGTGATCGATTGCGAACCATTCTCCCGTCCGGCCGAACCCGGCCATGACTTCGTCGGCGATCATCAGAATGCCGTACTTGTCGCAGAGCTTGCGCACACCCTGCATGTAGCCATCAGGAGGAATGAGAATGCCGTTGGTGCCGACGACACTTTCCAGAATGAAGGCCGCAATCGTATGCGGTCCTTCCAGCTGCATGGTCTCCTCGATCATCGCAAGTGATGTCTCAGCCGATTCCCATCCGCGCTCGATGCCATGATAGGGATCCAGGACGCGCACCACTCCAGGGATGCCTGGTTCGGCAGCCCAACGCCGCGGATCGCCTGTCAGTGATATGCTTCCGGCGGTCGCGCCGTGATACGACCGGTAGCGCGCCATAATTTTGTGACGCCCGGTAAAGAAACGCGCGATTTTGATGGCATTCTCATTCGCCTCAGCGCCACCGTTGGTAAAGAAGAACGTGTCGATATCGCCAGGTGTAATCTCGGCCAGCTTCGCTCCCAGCCGAGCGCGCGGCTCGGTTGCCATGAATGGATTGGCATAAGCCAGAGTCTGCGCCTGTTCATAGATTGCCCCAATGACACGCTCGTCGCCATGACCGATGTTGACCGACATCAACTGGCTGTTGAAGTCGATGAAGCGCTTCCCTTCCGGCGTCCAGAAGTAAATTCCCTTGGCCCTGGAAATAGGAATGGGATCAACCTTCGCTTGCGCCGACCACTCAAACAAAGTGTGCTTCTTAGTAAGATCGACAATTTCCTGCCCAGTCATGGATGTTTCAATCGCAGTCCTCATAAGATCCCTGAAGTCGCCACCGATCCCTCACCGATCAACATGATGCCCAAAAGAGAAAATCCGTGTGGATCCGCGTGAATCCGTGGCAAAGAATTTAGAACTTGCGTGAATGCTCCTTGGCCCAGCGCTCAACCACCACCTTCTTATCGGTATAGAACTCGATCGCGTCGCGGCCCTGGCCATGCAAATCGCCGAAAAAGCTGTTCTTCCACCCGCTGAATGGAAAATAGGCCATCGGTGCAGCCACTCCGATATTAATGCCGATATTGCCGGCAGGAGCTTCATAACGAAAGCGGCGTGCCGCCGATCCGCTGGACGTAAACAGCGACGCCTGATTGCCGTAAGCGCTGCGCTCCAGAAACGCAAGCCCATCATCGAGACTATCGGCGTGCACTAGACTGAGAACTGGCCCGAAAATTTCGGTATCCGTGATCTCGCTCGTCGCGGGAACATCGTCGAGGATGGTCGGTTTCACAAAATTGCCGCGCTCGTGCTTGGCGATTCTTGCGTTTCGGCCATCGAGCAAAACCTTCGCGCCCTGCTTCTCGCCCACCCCGATCAGCGACTCCACGCGCTCCCTGCTCTGGGGAGTAATCACTGGCCCCATCTGTACGCCGTCTTCGAGCCCGTTGCCAACCTTCAATTTCGCAGCTGCCAGGGCAATAGAATCGCGGAACGTCTTCTGCGCTTCGCCCACGGTGACCGCAACCGATACGGCAAGGCAGCGTTGCCCCGCGCACCCAAAAGCGCTGTCGCTGATGATCTGCGTCGCCATCGACATGTCGGCATCAGGCAGCACGATCACGTGATTCTTTGCCCCGCCCTGACACTGGCAACGCTTTCCCTGCTGTGCCGCGCGCGAGTAAATGTACCGCGCAACTGGCGTTGACCCCACAAAACTGATAGCCCGCACCTTGGCGTGATCGAGTAGTGCGTCCACGGCCGCCTTGCCTCCGTTCACAAGGTTCACGACGCCTTTCGGCAGCCCGATTCTCTCGATTAACTCGCACGCATACCGCATGGTGAGCGGCACACGCTCCGACGGCTTCACGATAAATGTATTCCCCGTTGCGATGGAGTACGGCAAGAACCAGAACGGAATCATTCCAGGAAAGTTGAAGGGCACGATCGCAGCCACAACTCCGAGCGGCTGACGGATCATCATCTCGTCAATCCCGCGCGCGACGTCTTCCAGGTTGTATCCCTGCATCATCATCGGGATGCCACAAGCGACTTCGACATTCTCGATCGCTCGGCGCATCTCGGCCTTAGCCTCGCCAAAGGTCTTGCCGTTCTCCAGCGTGATAATTCGCGCAATGTCGTCGATGTGCTCTTCAAGCAGCATCTTCAATTTGAACAGTGGCTGAATGCGATCTTCGGGCGGAGTGCGTCGCCACGCGGGAAACGCCGTAGCGGCGGCTTCCACGGCAGCGTTCACGTCGGCTGCGTCACCCATAGGGACGCTTGCCAGCAATTCGCCCGTGGCCGGATTGACGACATCGCGCCACTCCCTGGTGTGCCCTTCCGTCCATTGGCCATTGATGTAGTGTGAAAGTTTATTAGCGGGAGGTGCTGCAACGCTCATGGAGGTAATGCCTTTCGCTATCGCGAAGAATGAGAAAAGTTTACTCTCTGGCCAGTAGCCGGTGGCAGAAATGGTCTCACAAACGCATTCCGGAAAGGCACGGCTTCAGCCGTGCCGTTACTTACCTCAGAAACCCGGGCTTTAGCCCCTGAGGTATGCTCGCATAAAACAATCAACTTACACCTCCTGTGCGATAGCGCACTTGGTATCGCACACGGCGGCAATCGCCGATTCGAGCACGTCAAGCGCTTCGTCCATCTGCTTCTCTGTGATCACCAACGGCACCAGAACGCGAATCACGTTCGAGTACGTTCCCGCAGTAATTGTGATCAGCCCGTGCTCGAAGCAATACTGCGTGATCCTCTTCGTTTCCTCAGATGCTGGAACCTTACTTTCCTGCGACCGTACCAGTTCGATCGCCTGCATCCCGCCCAGCCCGCGCACGTCCCCGATAATCGGCCAGCGGCATTGCCACTCCCGGGCACGCCGCTGAAAATGATCGCCGATCTCGTCGGCGCGGGCCAGCAAATCTTCCCGCTCGAATAAATCGAGCACCGCCAACGCCGCTGCGCACGAAAGTGGATTCCCGGCGAAAGTCCCTCCCAGTCCTCCAACTCCAGGCGCATCCATCACCTCTGCCCGGCCAGTCACCGCCGCCAGAGGCAAACCGCCGCCAAGCGATTTCGCACTTACAAGGATGTCGGGCTCGATCCCGTATCTCTGACTCGCGAACAGCGCGCCGGTCCGTCCGAATCCAGACTGCACTTCGTCGGCAATAAACAGGATCCCGTACTTGCGGCAAAGATCAATCAGAACCTCAAAATAGTCAGGCGGAGGCGCAATGAATCCACCTTCTCCCAGCACCGGCTCAGCAATCACCGCCGCGACTTCTTCGTTCGCCACGACGCGCTTGAATGTATCTTCCAGGTGGCGCGCGCAATATAAATCGCACGACGGATACTTCTTCGAATACGAGCAGCGGTAGCAGTAAGCAAACGGAACGCGGTAAACCTCGCCCGGAAACGGTGCGAATCCAGCCTTGTAAGGATGGGTTTTGCTCGTAAGCGCCAGTGTCATCATCGTGCGCCCATGGAATGCGTCCTCAAACGCAATGATGCCGGGCCGCTTGGTATAAGCACGGGCAATCTTGACCGCATTCTCAACGGCTTCGGCTCCGGAATTAACGAAGATCGTCTTCTTCGCAAACGCACCCGGAGTAACCGCATTCATCCGCTCAGCCAGTTGCACATAGACTTCATAGGGCGTCACCTGGACACAAGTATGCATGAAACGATCGAGCTGATCTCGAACAACGCTGACCACTTCATCACGCCGGTGCCCCACGTTCAGGCAACCAATCCCCCCAGCAAAGTCGATATAGTGATTGCCATCGACATCTTCGAGCCATGCCCCTTCGGCCTTGGCAACATAAATCGGCGTGCCATGAGAAAGCCCACGGGGCACAGCCTTCGCGCGCCGCTCGGCCAGCGCCTTCGATTTGGGCCCCGGAATTTCAGTGCGAAGTTGAATCGTGGACATCGTGGTCTCGTGTCTGTCGTTGTTAGTTGACGTTAGTAGTCAGCAATTTGATCTTATCTTTCGTTTTTAGCTCGAGACTCGGGACTGGCTCAGTACCAGCCGATCGGCGCCTCGTTCAGATTGATGTGCACCTGCTTGGTCTCGAGATATTCCTCGATTCCCCAAGGCCCAAGCTCCCGTCCGAATCCGGATTGCTTAAATCCTCCCCATGGCGCTTCCACATAGGTTGGCTGCATGTGATTGACCCAGACAATCCCGGCGCGCAGGGCTTTCACCGCCCGCATCGCCTTGAAGATGTCCCGCGTCCACACCGCCGCCGCGAGCCCATAAGGAGAATCATTGGCAATCTTCATTGCATCTTTCTCGTCGTCGAACGGGATCACCGCCGCGACCGGCCCGAAAATCTCCTCGCGTGCAATGCGCGCGCTGTTGTTCACGTCATAGAAGATCGTAGGCTGCACGTAGTAACCTTTCGCGAACTTCTCCGGACGACCTCCACCCGCTGCCAATTTGGCTTCCTTCTTGCCGACCGCAAGATATTCATTCACGCGTTCGTACTGTTCCTTGCTTACGAGCGGCCCCATCTTTGTCTCGCGTTCGAGTGGCGGACCAAGCTTGATCTTCTTGGCTTTCTCCGTCATCGCATCCACAAAATTCTTGTAAATCGATTTCTGCACCAGGATGCGGCTGCCGGCCGAGCAAACCTCGCCCTGATTTATAAAGACCCCAAACAGCGCACCGTCGATCGCAGCTTCAAAGTCGGCATCGGCGAAGAAAATATTCGGAGACTTCCCGCCGAGTTCCAAGGTTACGCGCTTCACTGTGTCGGCAGCCTGCTTGACGATAATCTTTCCTACCGCGGCGCTTCCAGTAAAGGCAATCTTGTTGACATCAGGATGCTGCACGAGAGGAGCACCGCAGGTTTCCCCGAACCCGGTCACGATATTGACAACCCCCGGTGGTAGACCGCAATCGGCAAAGTAGTTGGCAAATTCAAGCGCGGTAAGCGGAGTCTGCTCGGCAGGCTTCAGAACACAGGCACAGCCGGCTGCAATCGCGGGAGCGAGTTTCCACGCCGCCATCAGCAAAGGGTAGTTCCAGGGAATAATCTGCCCCGCGACCCCGACAGGCTCTTTCAGCGAAAGTGACAGTGCATTGTCAGGAACGGGATTGACCTGCCCCGTGATTTTGGTGGCCAGCCCGCCGTAATACTCGAAACATGTCGCCACATCGTTCAGGTCAAACTCCGCCTCCACAATCGGCTTTCCTGTATTGCGACACTCGAGTTCGGCGAGTTCCGCCAGGTTCTGACGAACTTTGTCGGCCAGTCGGAATAACACACGCCCCCGCTCTTGTGCGGTAGTGCTCGACCATGGCCCTTCTTCGAATGCAGCTTTCGCCGCAGCCACAGCGCGATTTACATCGTCTGTATGGGCGTCCGGAACCTGCGCGATTACCTCTTCGGTCGAAGGATCGCAGACCGGGAATGTTTTGGCCGATTTGCTCGCGACCCATTCGCCATTGATGAACATCTGGTACGTCTTAACTTCGGTTTGCACTGCGCTGGGCATCAGGGCCTCCAGGGGCGTCAGGCGCCAATCTTGAATCTTTAGTGGCGAGCCTCGCTCGCCGAAACCGCCGGGGTGGACGTCGCCAGTCGAATCCGTTGCACCACCTTGCGTCGTCCGTACACGAAAAAGAAAAATGCGGCCAGGCCGACAAAAAACATCGTCCCGCCCACCATCCACCATTCGTACTGCCACAGGGATGTGATTTGCTGGGCGGGGAAAAACACGAGCGCAATTCCGAGAATCGTAGTCAGCAAGCCGCTCAAACCCGCCGCAAACATCGCGCCTCGGCCGTACTGGCCCTTAGGACTTGCCTCGGTTACCGCAAATTTCAGCAACGCCGCGAACATATAAAGAAACGGCACCAATTGCAGCACCACCGCCAGCGACAGCAACTTCTGAAATGTCTCCTGCACGCCCGCCACCACAAAATTCAGAATCACCAATATCGCCGACACGCATCCCTGCAGAATCAACGCCGCGTAGGGCGTCGCATAGCGCGGATGCACATTCCCGAGCCAGCTTGGCATATAAGAATCCAGCCCAGCCACGAACGGTATGCGTGCCGATCCCCCCATCCATGCCGACCCAATCCCCGCGATTGACAGACTGAGCAGGATCGCAAACGGAATCGAAATCCATCCTACCCCGATGCGCCCAGCCATATGCGTGACGGCCTGCACAATGCCCTGCAACACGTTGACGTTCTTTCCAACCGCGACGAGCAAGGTCAGCGTGGCACCCACATACAGAACCCCCGACAGCACTCCGCCCCAGGCCACGGCCCCCGGCAGTGTCCGCCTCGGATCCTGAATCTCGTCGCCCATCACCGAGGCCAACTCCAGTCCCACCAACCCGAAACAGATCACGCCAAAGGAATTCAATACGAATTTAGGATTCGCCGGAATGGCAAAATCCGCCCGAGTAACCGTCGTTCCGAATCGTGACCAGATCACGATGCCCAGTCCGATCAACACCGCCGCGGCCACAAAGGTTCCAATCGCCCCCAGATTGTTAATCCACTTCCCGACGCCGAGCCCCAGGATGTTGAACAGGGTGAGCAAAGCCAACAGAGTGAGCGAAGCCGCAGAAGCGAAAATTTTGTTGTCCGCCAGCCCCAGATGCCCCGGCCCGAGCGCATATACCGAGACGCCGACGAAATACAGCATCACGGTGGGCACATAAAGCATGTTGTTGGTCCAGTAACACCAGCCGGAAAGAAATCCGTGAAAATCGCCAAAGACTTCCTTCGCCCACAGATACACTCCGCCTTCGCCAGGATACCGGTGCGCGAGCTCGATGACCGCGATTCCCTGCGGCCAAAAGAAAAGCAGCAGTGAAATAATCCACAGCCAAACCGTAGCCCCGCCATTCGCCGCTATCGACGGCACCACGTTGAGATTAAATACAGCCACCACGAACAACAACACCAGATCCCGACGCCCAAGCGCCCGGATCAAGTGCGGTTGATGTTCAACGGATTGTGCAGTGTCCGACATCTAAGGGGCAATTCTCAGTTTTCCAAGTGTCATCCTGACGAGAGCAATAGCTCTCGGAGGGACCTTACGAAACCAATGGAGTGGCGAAACGGTAAGTACGGATTTAACGCACTGCGTACCCCGTCGCATGGCCATCAGGGTGCCATCCCCCTCGCCTTCGTAAGGTCCCCGCCGATCAGGATGAGATCGTTGATTCGATCAATGCGCGACTTCCGCAGCAACGCGTTCGCTCCGCTCCTGCTGCGCCTTCGCGAGCGAGGCCGCGATATCGTCAAACGCGGCGATGTGCTTATCGATATCGGCCTCCGTATGCTGCACCGAAATCGTCCACTGCTCATCCCACCAGTAGGGCTGAGCCATGACGCCGCGGTTGACCATGCCGAACCAGTAATGCCGCCATAGATCGATATCAACCAGGGTCCAGTCGCGGTAATTCACAATTTCCTGCGGATAGAGCATGAGCGCCCCATTCGCTCCGGCCTGCGCAATATAAGCCTGCAACCCTACTTTCGCGATGATCTTGCGATATCCCTCCGCCAGTTTCTTGCTCAGCTTGTCCACGTGAGCATAGTTTTCGCGCGTAAGAACTTCGCGGAAAGTGGCCAGACCAGCAGCCATGGAGACGGGATTCGTGTTGTAGGTCCCGCCGTGGAACACTTTGTGCTGCGAGATCAGATCCATGACCGACTTGTGCGTCCCAAATGCTGCCAGCGGCAAGCCACCGCCAATCGATTTCGCCAGGCAGATCATGTCAGGAATCACCCCAAAGTATTCGCTGGCCCCTCCCCAACCAAGCTTCGCCCCAGTCTTGACTTCATCGTAGATCAGCAGAGCACCGTTGTGGTCGCAGATGTCGCGCAGGCCTTTGAGGAACCCCGGCTGAGGCATGCACAGCCCCACGTTCATCATGATCGGCTCCAGAATGATCGCTGCTATCTCTCCCCGATTTTCCTTGAATCGCCGCTCCACGGTCTCGAGATTGTTGAAGGTCGCGATTTTCACGTTGTCGAGCGAAGCTTTGGGAACACCAAGCCCGCCCGGAACCGAAGTCGGCGCATTGATATCGCCGAAGTCCGGTGCATGCGGTTTCACGCTGACCAGCGCACTATCATGCAGCCCGTGGTACGCCCCTTCAAACTTTACAATCTTGTCCCGCCCGGTCGCCGCGCGTGCCAAACGAATCGCATGCATCGTCGCTTCGGTTCCCGAGTTGCCAAACCTGCACATCTCCACCGGAAAACGGTTGCAGATCTCCTCCGCCAGTTCCCACTCCATGTCGTGCGGCATGCCGTACATCGTTCCGGTAGAAAGCCGCTTTTCAACAGCCTTCATCACCGCCGGATGGCAATGCCCCGCCATCAAAGCCCCAAACGTCAGGTTGTGATCGATGTATTCATTTCCGTCGAGATCGCGAAACTTGCTGCCGCTGGCTTCCTTCACAAATATCGGCCAGGGATCGTAGGCACGATAGTTACTGGCCACTCCCAGAGGAATGCGTTTGAGGTTTTTCTTGTGGGCTTCGGCGGACTTGGGCGTCCGCCGCTCGAAAGTCGAGAGCTCTTTCTGCAGGTCGGGGTACATCATGGTCTCCGAGATAACTCAGGCCGGCGATTCGCGGGCCATTAGATTTGCCGGGCGGCACAAGCCGCCCGGGATGCATCAGAAGAAGAACTTCAACGCGAACTGCATCAACCGCGGATCGCGAGCTTGTACGACCTGGCCAAATAGCGACCCATCAGAAGTATTGCCGTCCGGATTGTAGAACTGACTGTGATTGAAGATGTTGAAGAACTCAGCGCGGAAATCAATGCGCTTCTGTTCTGTAAACTTAATGGTTTTCAAAATCGCAAAATCCGTGTTACTGATGTGCGGACCGCAGCAAATGGTACGCTTCGCATTGCCCAGCGTCCCCAACAAAGCCGGATCATAACACCCAAACGCCGCCCCTTGGCTACAAGGGGCAACTGTATCGTCAGTGGCGTTTTCTGTGAAGCTATTCGGATCGAAGAAGTAATTGCCGTTTGACTGAGGCTTCATCGTCCGGAAAGGTGCCAACTGGGCGGGCTCTCCCGGCAATTCGAAATCAAAGCTGTACATCAGCTCGTTATCTGCAAGCGACGTGATCCGGATCGGGAACCCCGTTTGAAACGTGGTGATGCCCGAAACAGCCCAGTCGTTAAGCAGTTTGCCGGCTAGTCCGCTGTACTTGTGGACCGGGAGTTCCCAATAGTAGCTGACCACAATGCGATGGCGGGCGTCGAAGTTTGAAAGCGACCGGCTGATCCTGGGATCCACCGGGTTCAGAATTCCTTCAAAGCTCGAGGCCTGATCGAAGGACTTGCTGAACGTATACGCGGCGGTGAACTGTAAACCGTGCGCGAATCGCTTATCGACAGACGCTTGCAATGAGTTGTAAGCCGAATTCGCAATCGTATCCTGAGCAAAGATGCTGCTAAAGACGGGCACACCATCCGACGGACAATTCGTTCCCGTCATCGGATCACAATTCGGCGAAGAATAGGGACGAAGCCCGACCAAGTTGATGTCATTGGCCAGAGTCGTGCCTGCTGGAATGGTGGTTGGTCCATTCGGTCCATACGGAAGGTATAAACCGTTCGGGCCAGTCGTCGTGCCGGCCGGAATAATGAATTGACTATCAGCGGAGTAGGGACCACAGGTTCCTGCGCCCATGGCATCGTTGATCTGTAGGCAAGTCTGCGGGATTCCGTAGTTAATGTCGTGGGTCGCGAGTAACCGATGCCCTTGTGACCCTACATAACCAACCATGACACTCATGTCATGTCTCAACTGATGCTGAATCGTCAGGTTGTATTGCGCCGAATACTGGCTCCGCATATGCGGTTGGAACTGTCCAAACAGGAGAATTGGACGGAATACAGACCAGTCCACAGGCTGTCCCCGCACCGGATTAAGTATTCCATTGAATGGATTCGGATACACAGTACTTCCATCTTGACCAAGAAACGGCAGGTTGAACTGAGTGTCCACGGGGAAAGTACTGCCGCCGAATGGCGGCTCTGCGCTGAACTGCTCCAATACGAGCTGCTCAATCGGGTTATAGAAGAGTCCCCAGCCAGCACGAATGCTGGTCTTTCCCGACGTTCCCGGACTCCACGCAATACCGATGCGCGGAGCAAAGGCTTTGTAGTAAGTCTGAGTAAGTCCTCCCGGAATTCCCTGATCTCCCGGAACTAGCAACCCTGTCGGAAATACTGATGTGCAGTCGCTGGTGCCTAACGCATCAATGCTGGCTTGTGAAAGCTGGCAAGGATAAATCTTCGTGCTTTGTCCCGGTCGGAAAGTCTGGACATGTTTGCTGATGTCAGCAATCGGCGTTGTGAGTTCCCAACGAAGCCCATAGTTAAGCGTGATGTTCGGCTTTATCTTCCAGCTGTCTTGCGCGAACAAATACACACCGGTGCTGCGGACATTTTCGACCTGCGCTGAACCCTGTCCGTAGGAGCCCGGGAAACCCATCAAGAAATCAGGAATCTCACTCCCGGATTGCGTAGAAATGCTGTTGCTGGATGTTCCGTCGATGAAGTATTCACCACTGACGTCAAAGTACAGCGTCTGGTCAAACCGCTGCCTCCGCACATCGGCGCCGAATTTCATCGAGTGATTTCCGACAACTTTGCTTAGGCTGTCAGACCACTGAAACGAATTTCCGACCTGCGGCAACTCGCCCTCACCGTTGTTGCCGATCGTAAATCCTCCGCTAACCTGGATGAAGGGTAATCCTTCATGCTGCGCTCCAAGTCCAGGGTGGATTCCGTAAGGGTTTGCTGCCGTGCCATCGGTGAAACAAGGTACAGAGCTGAATACGGAAGTAAGCCAGGAGGGCGCCGCCCCGCACGAGTCCTGCACCAGGCTGGTATTCGTGGGGTGCTGGAATGTACGCTGCGCCTCGCGGTTATAGTTGAAACGAAACTCATTGACCGTGCTGTTATTGATCGTCCACGTGTGACTGATATTCCACTGCTGGAAGCGCTCGTTGGTTGCAGAAGCAAAACCAGGCACGTTAGCCCCCGCAGCCTGAAACTGCGCGAAAGGTGAAACTAGGCTGTGATCGTCAAAGTAGAAGTAGATGCTTAGGTTCTGCGCATTATTAATACGATGGTCGACCTTCACCGTGAATTGATCACCACGGTCAGGCTGGACCGGGACTGTAACGAGAGTGCCGCTGGCTGACGTGGGAACATACTTGAGCAGATTGACAGCCGTAGGATCCATGCACCCAAGGGGAATGACAGCATTGGGAAAGATAGACGACCATGGGACAGAGCCGTTCTGAGTTGTGGACGGCAAGGTCACCGGTCCTCCCAGCGCAGTTATGCATGACGGATTGCTATTCATCCTGTCAGCCATGGCGTCACTGGTAAGCGAACCGCCAAGCGGCCCGTCCGAGGAGAAATCAGCGAAGGGTTGGGTTGCACTCGGGCGTTCCGCATCGACAGGTACGGGAACTGCAGGTGACTGGATCCCTTGCCGGATCCGGCGCCCTTCATAAGAAGTAAAGAAGAAAGTCCGATCCTTTAGAATGGGCCCACCAAACGTTCCGCCAAACTGATTCTGATTGAACTGTGGTTTTGGGCAACCATCGGGCGAGAAACAGTACGCGCTCGCATTCAGCACTTTGTTCCGGAAGAACTCATACATGTTCCCGTGAAACTGATTCGTCCCGGATTTCGTGACCACGTTCACCACCGACCCGGAGTTCCGCCCATATTCCGCGTCAAACGTATTAGTCAGAACGCGAAATTCCTGAATGCTGTCTGGTGAAGGCTGCACGGTCGGCAAATTCACAAACTGATCGTTCGCATCCCCACCATTGACGCTGAAGTTGTTCGAGCGCCCACGGCCGCCATTTACCGAGACTGCACCCGCGTTATTACTCCCATAAACAATTGAGTTGCTCGACCCCACCGTCGACATCACGCCCGGTTGCAACTGCAGAAATTGATACGTGTCGCGGGAATTCAACGGAAGCTCGCTCACTGCGCGGTTACCCACTACCGCTCCCAATTGTGTGCTGGTCGTCTCCACCAAAGGGGCGTCCGCAGTGACATCGACCACCTCCTGCGTCGCGCCGACCTGCATGGTCATGTTGAGCGTGATGACCTGGTTGATATCAAGGCTCACGCCACGGCGCACATTTTTCTTGAAGCCCGTGAGATCGAATTCCAGTCGGTATGTGCCCACCGGAACTTCGACGAAGTCGTAGTCGCCATTCTCATTCGTCTTCCCGTCGCGGCTCACGGCGGTCCCTTCGTTGACCAGCGTCACCTTGGCATTGGGTAGAACCGCCCCGCCGGCATCGGTGACTTTGCCGACGATTCGTCCCGTCGTGCCTTGAGCGGAGAGCAATGTGGGGAGCAGCAAAGCAACGGCGGAAAGGCATACCACGAACCCATAGGCTCGACGTGACCGCATAGGACCTCCGCACGACCGGGAGAGATTTGGGATTTTTTATTGAAAACCTACCGATTGCTTCCAGCCACAACCTTGCTATAATCCCGCAAGGTTAGAGAACCGGGGCTGGCGCTGTCAAGCAGAAAAAAGCGCATCCAGACGATTCGAAATCCGGATCGCTCGACATTTCCGCACAGTCAGTGACGCATGTTATGGCTGAACCTTACTTGAAAATTGGAAACGTTGCTCGTCAAGTCGGCATGTCCCCTTCGGTCATCCGTTCCTGGGAAAGCCTCGGTCTCGCGCGCCCCCGCCGCACCGAAAGCAAGTATCGGCTTTACACCTCCGAAGACGTGAAGTTACTGAAGCGCGCGCGCTTTCTGCGGAAAGTGCAAGGATTGAACGCCGCGGCCATCGTGCAGCTATTAAAGAAAGAAGGCAAGGTTCGCCTCGCAGCTGACGGCAATGCCGGAGCCATTGGCGCCCATCTGCGCCAACTCCGCGCCCGCAAAAAATTGTCTCTGGCCCAGGTCGCCGATGCGGTCGGCATCTCAGTCGGCTTTCTCAGTGCGCTCGAGCGCTCACAAATGAGCGGATCCGTCGGCACCCTGCGAAAGCTGGCGCGGTTCTATAAAACCAACATCCTCGATTTTTTCGACGCCAACGGCTCCAGCAGCCGTCAGGTCCGTCCACCGCAGCGAAAGGTTCTGGAAGCCGGCGCCGGGGTTCGCATGGAACTGCTGGCCTGGGGCAACACCGTCATGGAGCCTCACCTGTTTCGTATTGCTGCCCAAGCCGGAAGCGGTGAACCCTACTCGCATGAGGGCGAAGAATTCATCTATGTCCTGCGGGGTGATTTGGAAATCACCATCGATGGTGAGGGATATCATCTGAAGCCCGGCGACAGCTTCTATTTCGATAGCGCCACGCCGCACCGCTGGAAGAATCCCGGGCGAAAGGAAACGTTAGTGTTGTGGGTCAACACTCCGCCGACATTCTAAACCCTCGCGGAGTCTGAACCTACTCGACGCTAGCCGGGAAAGAGAACTGCACCAGCATCTGGTTTCATCGGAGGAATCATGAGTTGGCAGCGCACCGCCCGTGTCTTGCCGGTATTGGCCGTGCTCCTGTTGGTCCAGTCCTGTAGCAAGAAAACACCGACGCTGAATCTTCTCGTCTGGGAAGGCTACGCCGACCCTTCTTTCGTAAAGGCCTTCGAGGATGAAAATCACTGCAAAGTTTCGGCGTCGTACATGGGATCCAGCGACGAACTCATGGCCAAATTGCGCGGAGGCAGCGCCGGCACCTACGATGTGATTTCCCCATCCAGCGACGTGGCCACTTCGATCGCCACTGCAGGACTCGCCGCCCCGCTCGACCTCACAAGGCTTCCGAGCTACGGACAACTCTCCGCAAAGCTGATTTCCCTGCCCCTGGTTCGCGAGAATGGGCAAGTTTATGGCGTGCCCTTTATGTGGGGTCCGGACCCCATCATTTACGACACAACGGCCTTTGCCCAGCCCCCTGATTCCTGGAACTTATTCTGGGATCCCAAATACAAAGGCCGAGTCTCAGTCTGGGATGACCTCTCCACCGTCTATATGGCCGCGCAGGTGTTGGGCTATGACAAACCGGACCCCTCGCGTCTCTACAACCTGAGCGATGACCAACTTGAAGCCGTGAAGAAGAAGCTGCTGGAACTGAAACCCAACGTCCGTAAGATGTGGGCCACGGGCGGCGAACTGACGAACCTGTTTCAAAGTCATGAGATCGTGATCGCCATGGGGTGGCCGCTCAACACGGCGGATTTAAAGAAGTCCGGCTTCCCCGCCGGCGAGACGATTCCGAAAGAAAACACCACCGGCTGGATCGATCACCTCATGATCACCTCAGCCAGCGAGAACAAGGAACTGGCGCACAAATTTCTGGAGTACATGATCCAGGCCAAAACGCAAAAGCTGGTCACCGATAAGACGCACTATGTTCCCGCAAATCCGCAGGCGGCCCAGTTCATGACGCCCGAAGAGGTGAAGACTCTGCATCTCGACGATGTCGACAATTACCAGAAACGCATTTACTTCTGGCAAAATGTGCCGCGCCGCACAAAATACACCGAGATCTGGAACGATGTGAAGGCAACCCAGCCTGAAGGGACGCCTACGAGTTAACCGCGCGATCCGCCTCACCATGGCCACTCAAACCAGTTCCATCACGGCAACCGCCGGTACACCGGCCCTAAAAGCGACTCTGCTCAGCATCCGCAACGTTGCGAAGTCATTCGGCCGCAATGTAGTCCTGCGTGATGTCTCACTGGAAATTGCCGAAGGAGAATTTCTCACCATCCTGGGCGAAAGCGGCTCGGGTAAGACAACGTTGCTGAGAATTGTCGCGGGCTTTGAACGCGCAACCTCCGGTCAAATCTGGATGGGCTCGGAGCAGCTCGACCCGCAACCTCCCTATCGAAGGCGAGTCAACACGGTCTTTCAAAACTACGCACTCTTTCCGCACCTCAATGTTGAGCAAAACGTCGCCTACGGCCTGCGTGCAGCAAAAAGGCCAAGCGCTGAGATCCAGCAGCGCGTAGCCGAGGCATTAGACAAAGTAAAAATGACGGCCCACGCCAACAAGAAGCCGTCGAAAATCAGCGGCGGACAACAGCAGCGCGTAGCCCTGGCGCGGGCATTAGTAAATCGTCCCCGCCTCCTCCTGCTCGACGAACCCCTTTCCGCGCTCGATGCAAACCTCCGCCGGCAGATGCAGGTCGAACTGAAATCCCTGCAGCGCGAGGTCGGCATATCCTTCGTGTTCGTCACCCATGATCAGGAAGAAGCCATGGTAATGTCGGACCGCATCGCGCTCCTGCGTTCCGGCGAACTCGAGCAGGTCGCCACCCCGCGCGAAATCTACACCCGTCCTGCAACCGCCTACGTCGCACAATTTATCGGCCACACGAATCTCCTTCGTGCACAGGTCCGCAATGGCCTCGCAGTAAGTGGGACCCTGACATGGCCAGTTTCTGTGCCCGACGGCCCCACGCTCTTCTCTCTGCGCCCAGAAAACATCCGCCTCACCACCGACGCAACTTCCAACAACGCCGTGCGAGTCCCGGGACGTATTTTGCAGCAGGCATTCCAGGGAGCCACGGAGTTGGTTCGCGCGCAATGCAGCGACGGACTTGTCCTGGTTGTGCGAACGGCAAGCGGAAAGCTCACGCAAGAAGAAGTCTGTCTAGAGTTCTCGCCCGCCGACGCCATCCCGGTACGCGAATCGCCGGAGCGCAACTGAATGTTCTCCCGCTCCTACAAAACCGCCGTAACCGTACCGCCACTGGCATGGGTCGCCCTGTTCCTCCTAGTCCCCTATCTTCTAATGTTCTGCTACAGCTTCTGGTCGGTATCACCAGCGCAAACAATCGTCCGCTCGTGGAACCTGGAAAACTACAAGGAACTGCTGCACAAGTCCGTCTACTGGGAAACGCTGCTGCGCTCCATCTGGATTGCAGCGCGAGTCATGCTCCTGTCTCTGCTTCTCGGATATCCGCTCGCCTATTTCCTTTCTTTTTACGCGGGCAAGCGGAAAGACCTTCTGTACCAGATGGTCATCATCCCTCTCTGGGTTAGCTACTTGGTCCGCGCCTATGCCTGGAAAACAATTCTGGGTTCCGATGGTGTACTCAACACACTATTGCAGTACGTTCACCTGACTAGCCAGCCGTTGGACTTCCTTCTCTATAGTCCGTTCGCGGTGGTTCTAACGCTGACGCACATCTATACCCCGTTCACGGTCCTGCCGATCTACGCATCTCTGGAACACATTCCTCGGAACCTAGTCGAAGCCTCGCACGACCTCGGCGCCACGCCCACCCAGACATTCTGGAAGGTAATCTTCCCTCTCTCGATTCCGGGCGTAGTTGCTGGAGCGACGTTTGCCTTCGTGCTGAGCCTGGGCGACTTCCTTGCGCCGCTTCTGCTCGGAGGTCCTAGCGGCATCATGATCTCCAACATAGTGGTCAGCCTCTTCGGCGCAGCCTACAACTGGCCCCTAGGCGCCGCGATTTCGCTGGGCATGCTCGTCATAGTAGTCAGCCTGCTCTTCGCCTCCGAACGCCTGGAAAAAAAGTGGAGCTTCGGATGAATCCCTATGCCGGAATTGCCAGAAAAATACAAAATTAAAGAGCCACGGAACGGGTGCCCCAGTTCTCGCCGCAGCTGCGAGAATTGGGAACTCCCGAAGGGTAGAGAACAGCGAGTCCACTCAAGAAATGCAAAAAACATTGTCATCCCGACCGGTAGCTTCTCTTTCCCGCAGGGAAAGAGAAGCGGAGTGGAGGGACCTTGTGTTTCAGAGCTAATCGTGTTTCTGACCAAGTAAACGCGTGATGAAGGGAAGTTCAACCAATCCGCCGCGCTCGAGCTGGCTGGCGCTACACGCCGCCGCCGTGTTCGCGTTCCTTTATTTCCCGATCGCGGTCCTGATCGTCTACTCATTCAACAGTCAAGGTGTAGGCGGATTTCCTCCGCGCCACCTGACGCTCGACTGGTACCGCAACCTCTTCACGGATGAAGCAATCTGGGACGCCGTATTGAACAGCCTCGAGATAGCTCTTGCGGCGATGGCCATCTCTCTCGCCTTCGGAATTCCCGCAGCCCTCGCACTCGACCGCGTCCAGTTTCCGGGCAAAGCGCTATTCCGCCGCTTAGTGCTCCTGCCCCTCATCCTGCCAGGAATCATCACCGGACTCTGTCTGTTGATGCTCTTCAACCTGATGACCGTGAAACTGAGTCTGCTCACGATCACACTGGGTCACGGGACCGCGCTGATCTCGGTCGCCGTCACAGAAGTCTTCGCCGGCTTGCAGAAGCTAGATCGCGCGCAGGAAGAAGCATCCCTCGATCTAGGAGCGAACTATTGGCAAACGTTCTGGCGCGTGACTGTACCAAACCTGAAGTTGCCGATCATCGGTGCCGCGCTGCTGATCTTTACGCTTTCGATGGACGAGATCGCCGTCAGCTTTTTCCTGATCGGCCGCGACAACACGCTGCCCCTGGAAATCTGGGGACGTCTCCGCCGCGGCATCACCCCGGAGATCAACGCCGTCTCCACAATCATCTTCATGTTTTCCCTGTTAACGATCGTTATTTGGTACCGCCTGCGACTACGCGCCGAAGGAACTGCCGAGGTCGGCACAGAACTGCTCGGAACCTCAGAGGCGAAATAGGGCGTGTAGCGACGGACGCCTTCGTCCGTCCCGTGAAGGGCGAAGCCCGAGCGCCACGACCACTCATGCTCTGCACAAATCCGTGCTCGCCCTTGATCCAGTGACTTTCCCAAATTCTGGTGGCAGCCTTTACTTCCCCGGTTCGTCCGGCACCAACCCCCGGAACTTCAACATGGGCTCGATGGCCGGCTCCCCGCCCATCCATTCCGAGTACATCTTCCCGGGTTCTTCCGTATTCCCCCGCGAGAGAATCATCTGCCGAAAGCGATCGCCGTTCGCGCGTGTCATGCCGCCATGATCTTCGAACCACTGAAAAGCCGAATGATCGAGCATCTCAGCCCATAAATACGCGTAGTAGCCCGCCGCGTAGTCATCCTGCCAGATGTGCGCGAAGTAGCTGGACCGATACCGCGGGGGCACCGCGCTCAGAAAGAGACTTTTGCTTTTTAATGCCTGCACCTCGAACTCGTCGACCTTCTGCAGTGGAGCCTCCGGCGAGACCGTGTGCCACTGCATATCAAGTTCGGCAGCCGCAACGATCTCAGTCAGCCCATAGCCCTGGTTGAACTTCGACGACTTCTCGATTTTGGCCACCAATTCCGCCGGCATCGCCGCGCCGGTCTGATAGTGCTTGGCATAATGCTTGAACACCGCCGGATAGTTCGCCCAGTTCTCGTTGAACTGGGATGGGAATTCCACGAAATCGCGCGCCACCTGCGCTCCCGAAATTGCCGGATACATGCCGTCAGCAAACATCCCATGCAGCGCATGTCCAAATTCATGAAACATGGTGACAACGTCTCGAACCGCGAGCAAGACGGGTTGACCCGGTGCCGGCTTCGCAAAATTGGCCACGTTGTAAACCACCGGCAACGTGCCTAGCAGCTTGGACTGGTTTACAAAATTCTCCATCCACGCGCCGCCATTCTTGTTATCGCGCTTGAAGTAATCGCAGTAAAACAGCGCAAGCTGCTTGCCGTCCGCGTCGAATACGTCGAACACACGCACGTCCGGATGATAGACAGGAATGTCATGCCGCTCTTTTAACGTAATCCCATACATCTGATTGGCCGCGTAGAACACGCCATCCTGCAGCACGCGGTTGAGTTCGAAATATGGCTTCACCTGCTCTTCGTCGAGGTCGTACTTCGCCTTGCGCACCTGCTGCGCATAAAAGTCCCAATCCCACGGCTGCAAGGTGAAACCGCCCTTCTGCGCGTCGATAAGCGCTTGAATATCCTTCGCTTCTACCATTGCTCTCGCTGTCGAACCCGGCACAAGCTCGTCCATAAATTTCACAGCTGCCTTGGGAGTTTTGGCCATCTGGTCCTGCAGCCTCCAGGCACCAAAATTCGGAAAGCCCAGCAGCTTCGCCTTTAGCGCACGCACTTGCGCCATGCGGGCAAGCGTCTCGCGGGTATCGTTTCGACCGCCGCGTTCCGCGCGGTTCCAGGAAGCATCAAAAATCGCCTGCCGGGTTGCCCGCTGCGTCACCGACGCCAGATCGGGCTGTTGCGTAGTGTTCTGCAGAGGGATGACATATCCATCGCCCCCGCGATCTTTCGCCGCTTGGGCCGCGCCTTTCAGTCGGCTCTCGCTCAGACCGGCCAAGGCGGCCTTATCCGGGGTCGTGTATGCCGCATCTTTGGCTGCATTCACTAATTTCGTGCTGAATGCGGCCGTAAGCGTCGACTCTTCTTCATTCAGTTTCTTCAGCTCGGCTTTGTCGGCATCGGAAAGATTTGCACCGGCAATAACAAACTGCTGATAGTAGTACTCGACCAACCGCCGCGACTCCGGATCCAACTTCAGAGACTCGCGCTCCTCGTAGACGGTCTCGACGCGGTGGAAGAGTTTCGAATCCAGAAAAATGGCGTCTTTGTGAGCCGCCAGTTTTGGCGCCTCAATCTCTTGCAGTTTCTCCAGCTCCGGACTTCGGTTAGCCGCCGTCACGCCATTGAAAACCGGCAGCACCCGTTGAAACAGCCGTCCTGATTTTTCCAGAGCGACAAGTGTGTTGTCGAAAGTCGGTGGATCCGGATTCTCCGCAATGGCCCGTATTTCCTCAAGCTGCTGCGCCATGCCGGCTTCGAGCGCCGGCTGATAATCACTATCCTTAATCTTGTCGAAGGCAGGCGCCTGCAGCGGCAAGGTACTCGTCGCATAAAACGGATTGCTGGGCCCGAATTGCGCGGGCGATGGAGCTGCATTCGAAGGCACTTGTGTCAGGGCGGCGGCAGTCAGAATTGCAGTTTTCAAGATTATCCTTATTCCCTTCCCGTCCATCTTCATCTTTGATTCCTTTTCCAGCGAATGATTCTAGCCAAGATGTCAGCAGTCTTGCATTATCAGCTTGAATTTAGCGCTAAGACGAAGGCACTCGGCGCTGCTGGTAGATATGCCCGCACTACCTCTCCCAAAATGGCACTCATCGCACAAAAACATCCCCCGTACTCTGGAAATTCTGCCTGCAGAGGAGCACAGTCAGGAAGGAACTGCCGAAGGGATCGTCCATGCGCCGATCGCGCGAAATCGCGCAGAAGCTGCCCCCGGTGGGCCGGCAACTTCTGGCGGATCATTTTGCTCCTGACAGAGGCCGCGTTTCACGTTGCCGCAGTCCGACAAGGTCACATCTGGGGCGACGACTTGGCGATGTCCCCGACACGGTTTTACAAACGAAGGCGACATTCCGCTAACCCGGTCGGTGCAATGCCATCCCCCTCGATCGTAGTAAATTGGAGATAGACACAATCGATGAGGAAGGATTCCTTTTGAGTTCTGCCATTCGCAATATCGCCATCATCGCGCACGTCGACCACGGCAAGACCACGCTGGTCGACGCCATGCTCAAGCAAAGCGGCACGTTCCGCGCCAACGAAGCTGTGGCCGAGCGAGTCATGGACTCCAACGAACTGGAGCGCGAGCGCGGCATCACGATCCTGGCGAAAAACACCGCCATCTTCTATCACGACGTGAAAATCAACATTGTCGACACACCCGGCCACAGCGACTTCGGCGGCGAAGTCGAACGCGCCCTCAAGATGGTCGACGGCGTCATGCTCCTGGTAGACGCCAGCGAAGGTCCCCTGCCGCAGACGCGTTACGTTCTGGGCAAGGCGCTGGAGGCAAAGCTGCCGCCCATCGTCGTCATCAACAAGATCGATCGCTCCGACGCCCGACCGCAGGAAGTCCTCAACGAAATCTACGATCTCTTCATCGATCTCGATGCCAAAGAAGAGCAACTCGATTTCCCGATTCTCTACACCAATGCGAAAACTGGCACCGCCAGCACCGACATGCAGAGCGGCGGCACTGACCTCCGTCCGCTCTTCGGTGCGATTCTTAAAACGATCCCCCCACCGAAAGGTGATCTCGCCGGGCCTCTCCAGATCCTGGTCGCAAACCTCGAGTACAGCGATTATCTGGGCCGCCTCGCCATCGCCCGTGTCGTCAATGGAAAAATGTTCACCGGCGAAGAAGTCGCGATCGCCAAACTCGACGGCGCTCTCCAAAAAACCAAGATCACCAAGCTTTTCTCCTTCTCCGGGCTGAAGCGCACCGACATCACCGAAACCGAATTGGGCGATATCGTCGCCGTTGCAGGAGTCGAAGGCATCACCATCGGCGAAACCATCACCGAAGTCGAGAACCCCACCCCGCTCCCTCCGATCGCCATCGACGAACCCACCATCGCGATGCTCTTCACCGTCAACACATCGCCGTTTGCCGGCAAGGACGGCCAGTACGTCACCAGCCGCAACCTCCGCGAGCGTCTCGAAAAAGAATTACTGACGAACGTCTCCCTCCGCGTCGAAGGTACGGGCAGCACCGACTCGTTTAAAGTTCTAGGTCGGGGTGAACTCCAGCTTTCAATCCTTATCGAGATGATGCGCCGCGAAGGCTACGAGCTCATGGTAGGTAAACCCGAGATTGTCACCAAGCGCATCAGTGGCAAGCTGATGGAACCCGTCGAACACCTCACCGTCGACGTTCCAGAAGAGTTCGTCGGCGTGGTGATGGAGCAGCTCGGCTCGCGCAAAGGCGAAGTCACCAACCTGCACAATCACGGCTACGGGCGCGTCCGCATCGAATTCCGCGTTCCCAGTCGTGGCCTCATTGGCCTCCGCAGCCAACTGCTCACCGACACCCGCGGCACCATCGTCATGAATTCGCTTTTCGAGGGATACACCGAATGGCAGGGCGAAATTCCCCACCGCCTCACCGGCGCGCTAATCGCCGACCGCCCCGGCGTTTCCACCGCGTATGCACTCTGGGGTCTGCAGGAACGCGGCGAGCTCTTCGTGGGTCCGGGCGTGGACCTTTACGAAGGCATGATTATTGGAGAGAACGCGAAAGACACCGACCTCGATGTGAATGCCGTCCGCGAGAAGAAGCTCACCAATATGCGGGCCTCCACCGCCGATGAAGCCATCCGCCTGGTCCCTTTCAAGCCGCTGAATCTCGAGCAAGCCATCGAGTTCATCGCCGACGACGAATTCGTCGAGGTCACTCCCAAGACCCTGCGCCTCCGAAAAAAGATTCTGCAAGCAAACAAACGCAAGAAGAACACAATGGCAGTAGTAGAAGAGTCGTGAAGACCTCAAGCAAAAAGCTTGTGCCGCGGGCGCCTGGCCCGCGAACTCTGGCCCGGAGCGAGTCAGTTGATCCTGGCAAGAATCCGCGCCCATTTCGCGTGTTCCTGATCCCCTGCAGTTGCGGCACTACGTTCGCGGTGGCCGAAAATTACGATCGTCACGGAACCGCCTGGAGCCGCTACCTGACTTGCCCCGGCTGCGGCAAACGTCACGATCCCAAAAACCGCCTCCTCCAGATGGGCTTCCACCCTGAGGGCTACTGGAAAGTCGACGAGTGCTAGCCTCGGCCACGCTCCTGTAGGGTGTTTTCCCTCGCTCGTATGACGCATCTGTAAATTGAATTCAAATTGACAAGCCCTCCCGGCAAAACCTGCTATACTTCCCGCGCATTTGACTGTTGCCAGCTCCGGTCTCGATTTTCAGGCCTTCCTGACCTGCCAAGCTCGCTGAACTGAGGCTCGCACTTCCGACAGCTCAATGCAGGGGACGAAGCGTGAAGAATATCTTTGTGGGTAACCTCAGCTTCAACACCAACGAAGATGAGCTACGGCAGATGTTCGAGAGTTATGGCCAGGTGGAGCGGGTCAGCATTCTGACCGATCGCGACACCGGCCGTTCCCGTGGTTTTGGTTTCGTTGAAATGAACAGTGACGAAGACGGAGAGAAGGCAATCGCGGCTCTGAATGGTTCGCAATTCGGCGGACGCACCATCAACGTGAACGAAGCCCGTCCAAAATCCGATCGCGGTGGTGGCGGTGGCGGCTTCGGCGGCGGTGGTGGACGCGGCCGCGGAGATCGCAACGGACGCGCCGGAGGCGGACGCCGCGAGCGCTGGTAACGCGCACCTCAAAAACAGTCACTTTCGCAAGGACGCATTCCTGTCAGCTCAGCAACTGGGGCTAACACGGTCGTGTGCACGACGCGTGAATTGTAACCAGCGCCAGCGCTGACCAAAAACACCTGGTGAAAAGAGGGCATGCGCGAGATTCCCCGCATGCCCTTCTTTTCGGAGATGATGCAAATTGCTCGCGCTCTCCCCTATTCTCCTCTAGGCGTTCCAGTGGATGGATCGAGGAACAACTTCCGCCCCACCCCCCGATTGCCAAAGTCGAGCATCTGGGTGAGAGAGTTTGCAATGGCATCGAACGATCCCTGCCCAATGCGTGACCCGCCCAGCCAGTTATCTTCGATAAAGCGGATGACCGAACTCTGGTCCGTCACCGTGTGATCGACAAAGTTGTGCCGCGCCCACGGCGAGATCACGAGAAATGGCTGCCTCGGCCCGTAACCGCAACGTCCCATCGCCGGCAAACCACCCACTCCCGGCAGCACCAACTGTCCGTTACCACACGTGCCCGGCCCCGTCAGTGCATCTGCTGAACCCGCGGACGTATTCACGATCGGCCCCATCTGGTGGTCGTACCATCCGTCGGAGTCGTCATACAAAACGATCACCGCCGTACTCTTCCATGTCGGAAGCTTCTCCAGAAAATTGACCGTGTCCACCAGGAAGGTCTGCTCATCCAGCGGATTCGAATACCCCGCGTGACCATCCTGATAAGCCTGAGCCTTCAGGAAGCTGACAGCCGGAAGGTTCCCAGCCGCCGCCGCATCAAAGAAATCCTGCAGGTCGTACTGATGATTGGCCGGGCCCGCATGGCCGACCTCTGCCAACGAGGCCGGACGCGCGTGCGTCGAGTTGGCCGTGGAAGCCCAGTAGTTGAAAAACGAGTGGTGCGGAATGTAGTCACCCGTGGTGCCCGAAAGACCCGTCGAGCTGCGGGTGCAACCCGTGGACCCGTTCGCGTTCCCTGCCTTCAGATTGAAACCACCCATGAATCCGCCCCAGCTGACGCCAGCGGCGGTGAGAAGGTCGCCGATATTCTTCCCGCTCATCCGAACCTGGTTACGAGCGGGATTCGAGCACACATCGTCAATCGGATCGGGATCGCCAATCACGGTCAAACCGCCGTTGCCGTCACTGGTTTCATCCCCTGTGCCGTTCGCTGTCGCGGAAACGCCGTTTGTCTGGCCTGCCACAAGGTTCATGACGCCTGGAGTTGACGGCCCGAATGTCGAACTGAACGAGTTGTCACTCATGGCAAAGAACTGCGCGTAGTTCCACAGCGCGGTCACGGTATTGCCGTCGTAGTAGCCCATCACCTCATTTCCGCCCGAGCTGGTCTCCGAAGGAAAGCGATCCATTACGCCTGCATCGAAAGCCAACTGCTCTGCCGTGTAATCGTGATCCTGATCAGGAGTCACGGCTTGCGAGCGATCGAGACGGAATGGGTTCGAAGCCGCTGCGCCGTTCGCAGGATTCCGATTCGGATTGAAATTCAGCAATGTGTTGCTCAAGCCGTTCACCGTCGGCGTGTCCGGAATCGCGAAAAATTTCGGCTCGCCGGACGGGTTCTTCGCCACCGGATAAGTGCCGAAGTAATGATCGAACGAAACGTTCTCCTGAAAGATCACAACCAGGTGTTGAATCGGTGTGGCGGTGGCCGCAGCCCTGCTGGGCGCGGGTCTCTCCCCCGCGAACGCGGGTATCGAACTCGGCCCCAGCAGCGTAACCACAGCCAGCATCATGGCCATCGCCTTTCGGGGAGCATCACATTTCAGCAAGTCAACCATCGGTCCTCCTAGTCTGATTTTGCCGGTGTGGAAATAGGTGGCAGGGCGCCGCCGACCACCGGCCTATGATTGGGGTGAGAACAAGGCTATCTCCGCAAAGTTTCAGTCTGGTTGCTGGAGAATGAATGCCCGATTAAAAAAGATTCACAGTTTTGTGTAGCGGCGGACGCATTCGTCCGCCGCATTTGTGCAGCGGCGCACGCATTCGTCACCCGGCGAAGGCGAAGCCGAGCGGCCCCACCGTGGAAGGAAATCGACCGAATTGAAGCTCCCCTCCGACCCATGTAGACTGTAAACAGCCGTGCGCCCGTAGCTCAGCTGGATAGAGCGGTTGCCTCCGGAGCAACAGGTCGGGAGTTCGAATCTCTCCGGGCGCACCAGATTCTGTTAACACCGGGCCTGGTGGCGCACTCAAGCCCGATTTTGGCTTGAGTCGGGATCTTTGCTGCCAGTGAGCCCCCGGCCTCTAACTTCCTTCGTCGACATTCATGTTTCCCGCGCCACTGTGCCACAGCCCAATGCGCTCCCAACGTGACATCTGCCCTTGCGCCCAAAAACAAAAGAGCAGATGATTGCCAAGGCGAAAGCGATGGAGGGGAAATACTCAGGAAACGAGCTAAGTCTCAGCGGCTCAAGGTTTTGCCTCTAAGTGACTGACGCCCTGGATTTAATTTGAGATTTTCGGCTAAGTCGATGATTCCAGAAGACCAGGGGAGAGGGGGGGATGCCCTCTCGACGACCCGAATTCCCCCTTTGGAATTCGCGCAAAAGCCGCTTTTTCCCCCTTCACCAAAGTATTTTTTCGCGCAAAATTCACTCCTCATGTTCGACGCGACCGCATGAACTACGACGCCCTGCTGGTGGTTTCATTTGGCGGTCCTGAAGGTCACGACGACGTCATTCCCTTCCTCGAAAACGTTCTCCGCGGACGCAACGTCCCGCGCGAACGCATGCTCGCCGTTGCCGCACACTACTACCACTTCGATGGCAAAAGCCCCATCAACCAGCAAACGCGTGATTTGATCGCGGCCATCAAGAACGAACTCCACCAGCACGGCCCGAACCTGCCCGTCTATTGGGGAAATCGCAATTGGCATCCCATGCTCGCCGACACGTTGCGCCAAATGAGGAACGACGGCATCAAGCGAGCGCTCACGTTCGTCACTTCTGCGTACAGTTCCTATTCCGGATGTCGCCAATACCGCGAAGACATCGCTCGCGCGCAAGCCCAGGTTGGGGAAGGCGCACCGCTGATCGAAAAGCTCCGCATCTTCTTCAATCACCCGGGATTTCTTGAGGCGACAGAAGACCGCTTGCGCGAAGCTCTTTCCCAACTTCCCGCTGACGGGCGCGAGAACGTCCAGATCGTCTACGTCGCGCACAGCGTTCCCTTGTCGATGGCCAACTCTTCCGACTATGTGAGACAACTGGAAGAAGTGCGCCGACTCGCATCCGCAGCGCTCGCCATCAAGAACGATGCCCTCGTTTACCAAAGTCGCAGCGGAGCCCCAGGACAGCCTTGGCTCGAACCCGACATCCTCGACTATCTGCGGGAATCAAAAGAGAAGAATCTCGCCAGTGCAGTCGTGCTCGCGCCGATCAGCTTCATCTCCGACCACATGGAAGTGCTCTATGACCTAGACATCGAAGCCAAACACCTGTGCGAAGAACTCTCGCAGCCGATGGCGCGCGCGAAAACAGTCGGAGTACATCCGAAATTCATCGCCATGATCCGAGAGTTGATCCTGGAGAGAACAGAAGGCGCAGAACGCCGCGCACTAGGAGCGTTAGGTCCGCGGCAAGATGTCTGCGCCGAAGATTGTTGCCCGGCACCGCAACGCCCCACGCGCCCGCAAGCTGCAAAGCAATAGCAGTATTCGATGGCGCAGCCGCTGTGTTGATAGAGAAGCGGCTGTGTTAATCGAGTAGCAGGCTTTCGGGTGGCGCAGCGCTTTCAAGCACTACCATTAGCGAGCAACTTGTGCACGGTTTTAGCCGCTGCGGTGCACTTCTAGCCGATACGTTGGAAGCTCAGCGCGTCGCCGGTTGCGGATTCGGCCGCTCGTAATCCGTAGCCTTCGGGCTTCCCGCAAGCAGATTCATCGTGTCGAAAATAGTATTGACCACCGACTCATTCCCCACTGCAGTATTCACCATCATGTGATAAAGCGACCGCGTCGGCCAATCGGCATTGAAGTAATGTTTCACGTACGCCATGCGCTCGCGATCGACCGTATCGACCATTTCCTCGGCTTCTTCCGCCGAGTGTCCATCGGCAACTGTGCGGCGAATCTTCTCGGTCCTTGGCGCATAGAGAAAGACATGAAAGGCGTCAGGATGTTCCCGCAGAAAAAAAGGTGCTCCGCGTCCGACGATCACCGAATTCCCTTCGCGTCCGATGCGGTCCATGATGTCCTGCATCATCGCCATAAATCGGTCGGTATCGAAAATCTGGTTGCCCAGCTGAGAACTGCGCTCGTAGCTTCCCCGCCAGAAGACCTTCGCCCAGCGATGCAGACGGCTGTCCATCCGTTCGTCACAGCGCTTCACGGCCGAGGGATCGACCTGTGCAATGTGCGCGATTTCTTCCGTGAGACGCTTATCCCAGAGTTTCCAGCCCAGGCGTTCGGCTAGCTGTTTGGCAATGGAAGCAGCACCACAACCGAACTCACGCTCGATAGTGATGAGGCGAAACATATCTTTAGTGTACCGCCATTCCTCCGCCGGGTTTCGATTTCTTCATCAGAAACACCGCCGGAATCATACATAGAATGGACACACCAAGGAACCAAAAACAATCAATGTAAGACAGCATCGTAGCCTGCCGCTGCACTGTACCTTGGATCAGCGCATAAGCCTGCTGGGTTGCCTCGGTTGCGCTTGCGCCATGGGCTTGCATCGCCCTGGATGCCCCGGTCAGCATGGCTCGCATGGCGGGATTTCCGGCACTCAGGTTTCGAGCCATATCATTGAGATGTACCTGCGTCCGACGATCGAGCATCGTCGTGACGACCGAAATTCCCACGCTGCCGCCAATATTGCGGGCTAAATTCATCAGCCCTGAAGCTGCGTTGTTCTTCTCTCGCGGCAGGAACGCATATGCGGCAGTGTTGATAGGAACGAATAGAAATGCCATCCCGACCGCCTGCAAAAGTCGCGCAATGACCGTGGTACGGAAATCCATCTGCAGATTGAAGGTGGTCATGTGGAACAGGGACGCCGACAGCACGACCAGACCGAAGACGAGCAGCCAACGCGGAGCATGGCGCGATAGCAGGAACCCCACCAGTGGCAGCAGCGCCATGATCGCGAAGCCGCCTGGCATCAAGGCAAGTCCCGACTGCTGCGCGGTGTATCCCAGCATCGTCTGCATGAACAGTGGTAGGAGCAGGGTGCTGCCCAAAAGCGCGAAGCCCAGCATGAACATGAGCAGGTTCGAGATGCTGAAGTTTCGGTCCCTGAATAAATGGAGGTCGATGATGGGATCTTTCTGTTTCCATTCCCAGAAGATCACGAAGAGCAGCGATGCCACGCTGATGATCGTCAGGATGGTAATGAACTGCGACTCAAACCAGTCATCGCGCTGGCCTTTATCGAGAACGACCTGCAACGTACCCAGACCAAGCGCCACGAAACTGAGACCGATGTAATCGATGTGAGTCTCAGCGATTCTGCGGCGCCGGAAGTACGGAGGATCCTGAATCAGCCGCGAAGTCAATAATAGGGAAAGGATCCCCACCGGGATGTTAATGAAGAAGATCCAGCGCCAACTGAAGTTGTCGGTGATCCACCCGCCGAGAGTCGGACCGATCGCGGGCGCTGTAACAACCGCAACCCCATAAATAGCAAACGCCATGCCGCGCTTCGCGGGCGGAAACGTGTCTGCCAGTATGGCCTGCTCACTCGGTTGCAATCCTCCACCCCCGACACCTTGAAGAACGCGGCACAGGATCAGAACACCAAGATTTGGCGCCAGTCCACACAGGAACGAACTCATCGTGAACAGCGTAACGCAGCCCATGTAGAAGTTCTTGCGGCCGACAATGGACGAAAGCCACCCGCTCAGAGGGAGAACAATGGCATTGGATACAAGGTAGGAGGTGAGCACCCACGTGCTCTCATCCTGCCCGGCGGAAAGGCTGCCTGCAATGTGAGGCAACGAGACGTTCGCGATGGAAGTATCGAGCACTTCCATGAACGTCGCCAGCGTGACGGCAAGCGCGATGATCCACGGATTGACTGCCGGACGCCAGGCATCAGGCCGGTCCAGCGTGGCCGCTGCAACGCTCATTCGCGAATCCAGACCTTAGGCGTCACCGACAAGCCAGGACGCAGCGCGTGATCGTTGTTCGAACCAGGATCCAGCATGATCTTCACCGGGACGCGCTGTACGACCTTGACGTAATTTCCAGTCGCATTCTCCGGAGGCAACAGGCTGAAGCGCGCCCCGCTAGCGCCGGCGACACTGTCGACTTTGCCGTTGTACTTGCGGCCGTTGGCGTCAACCTCAATTGTGACTCGCTGGCCCGGTCGCATGTCGCGCAACTGGGTCTCTTTGAAGTTCGCCGTGATCCAGATGTCGTCGAGATTGATGACCTTCATCAACTCCTGACCGGGAGCGACATTCTGACCGACTTCGACGGTCCGATCACTGACAATGCCGTTTACCGGAGCCACGACTCTGGTGTACCTCAGGTTAAGTTCGGCCTGGTCGAGGCTGGCCTTGCTGCGTTGAACCTGAGCGAGCGCAGAGTCGGCTCTTGCTTTGGAGATCTGCATCTGCTTTGGCGCGGTATTCGCGTATCGCCAATTGGCTTCCGCCTGAACGAGTTTGCCCTTGGCCTGAGTGACTTGCTGCTCGGCGGCGTCTGCGGTGGCTCGTGCAGCTTCCACGCCTGCGGCGCTCGCCTGAGCCGCGGCTGTGGCTTGATCGAACTGCTGCTGGGAAATCTCTTGCTTGTCGACCAGTTGCTTGTAGCGCGTCAGATCGTTCTGCGCTTTGACATTGTTGGCTTCGGCTTGCAGCAGCTGCGCCTTGGCCGCCTGAAGTTGCTGTTGTGCCGCCTGGATACCCGCGCGTGCGCTCGCGACATCCGCTTCGCTGGCAGAAACCTGGCTGCTCGTATTCACCGACGTGATGGGGACCGTCACTCCGGCGGCAACCGCCGCCGCCTGAGCGTCGGCATAGTCGGCCTTCGCCCGGTCGTACGCAACCTGGTAATCGGCGGGATCAATTTCAACCAGCACCGTTCCCGCCTGTACATATTGGTTGTCCTGCACGTTGAGCTTGATGACATGTCCGGAAATCCGGCCACTGACGGAATTGATGTGCCCATCAACCTGAGCATCATCGGTGGACTCGTAGCTGGTGAAGTAGCGGTACACAAAGAACCCGACGACCACAAGCACGACGAGTGCAATAAGAACAGCAATGCGAAAGCCCGGACTCTGGGTGTGCGACGGCCGCGTGTGGAAATCCCTTTCAGTCGAGGGTAGCGGCTTGTTAGTGGATTCCGGTTTGTCAGCTACCCCCGGTTTCGCTGTAGGAGGCGCAGCCTGCGTCGATTGCTCCATACGTTATTGAGTGCCTTTCAGATATCGCCGCACGCCTTGTTCGGCATCGCCTATGGCGTAGGCAAGTTCGACTTTCGCGAGATTATGAGCATAAAGACTTTGAATATAACTCTCGTGCGCGGCAGCAACGGACTCCTGGGCTTGCACAACTTCCAGATTATCCGTCACTCCGGCGGTGAAGCGGTCCTGTGACTGGGTTAGAGCTTGCTCGGCAAGATCGACGGAACTGCGCGCGACCGCAACCTGATCAGCGGCGGCGTTGAGGTCTAGCAGGGCGGAACGGACCTCGTAGTCGATGCGCCCACGTAGATCGCCGAGCTGTTGGCGGGCCTGTTTCAGCTGCGCGTCCGCCTGAAGGACATCGCCATGGACGCGATTGCCGGCAAAAACTGGGATATTGATGCCGCCGATGACCTGCCAGGTGCCATTTGATTGCCCCGGATTCACCCCGATATCGCCTACGTTCGCACTGATGTCGACGGAGGGATAGTGGCCGGCCACCGCGGCCTTGCGGCTCAATTCCGCGCTTTGCACCTGCGACTGGGCTGCCTGATAGTCGGCGCGGCCGGTGTAGGCACGCTGCAGGTACATTTCCACTGGCTGTGGCGTCAACGCCTGAAACGGAGCCTTCTCCGTTAGCAAAAACTGCTGTCCGGGTGGCAGGCCAACGATACGAGCAAAACTCAAAACTGTCTTAGCCAACTCGTTGCGGGCAACGATGAGCTGTTGTTGCCGAGTTTGCAGTTGGACCTGGGAACGCAGCGCGTCAATGGCAGGCGTGAGACCCGCTTTTTGCTGATCGATAGCCTGTTGATTCAGCGCCTGAGCGCTCGTGACCTGGGCCTGAGCGGTATCGACGCGGGCCGCTGCCGCGATCGCCTGCAAGTAGGCGTTCCCGATTGCGAGCACAACGACTTCCCGCGCATCTTTCAAACTCAGCTGCGCCGCTTTTAGATTTTCCGAGGCAGCTCGCTCCTTTTCCAGTGATCGGTAGTTAAACACTGTCTGGGACGCGTTGGCACGCAAGTCAAAGTAGTTGAAGGGCCCGAGGACGCGGGGTACGGGGACAGGAAAAAGGTTGCCTCGGAACCCCAGCGCCGTCAGGCTTAACGTCTGCAGCGCCTCTTCACCCCGGATCGAAACATTCGGCAGCAACTCCGCAAGCGCCTGCCAACGCTGGCCGCGTGAGGCCTCGGTTTGATCGCTGGCCAGCAACAGTCCCAAGTTGTTGCGAAGACCACGCTCAATAGCTTCTTTGAAATCGATCTGAAGGACTTGCGGCGTGGCGGTACCCTCGGGCGCACTGCCCTGAAACGGGCTTTGAGAACCCGGCAGGGAAATCGATGGCGCGCCGCCGGTTTGCGATACCAGCGCAGGCGAGATAACGAACTGCGTTATGAAACCAAGAACTACGAGAGAAGGGACTTTCAATGAGCTTCGCATTCTTGATATGGGGAACGTTCAGACGCCCGCGTCCGGGCTGAATCTTCCTTTCCGTCTATAGCATAACTCGTTAGCTTTGATTCGTTTGCGCAGACTTGCGATGCAAGCGAAATCGGCGTTCTAGAAGCTTCTTTCTCAGGAAGTGAAAGCGGGTACTCAACCCTGAGGTGCCATGCCTTCAGTACTCTGCCCGTAACCACGATGTGTGGCTAATCTCAACCACGTAAGGAGTCGGACTCATGCGCAGTGGTGTTCTAGTTCTGGCCGGCATGCTCGCCTTTTCGTCGAACCTAGCGCATACACAGAATACGACTGTAGCTTCCAGTTCCGAGAGGAAGATTGCCACGCGCGTTGCGCCCGCCTACCCGGACCTGGCCAAAAAGATGCATATCCACGGAGTAGTGCGCATCGAAGCCATCGTACGCCCCAACGGAACGGTGAAGTCAACGCGTGTGCTCGGAGGCAATCCGGTACTAGTCGAATCAGCACAGGACGCCGTAGCCAAATGGAAGTTTGAGCCAGCCCAGGGCGAGACCACCGAAGTCGTGCAGCTTGCTTTCGAAGGCCAGTAACCTCAGGTCACCTGCGTGCGCTCGTGACTTAGGTCATCTTGAAGCAAGGTGACTCACAGCCCATGCTACAGAAAGACAATACGTTAGCAAACGAGAGATCGGCATTTGCATGAGCATGGCAACGGGAACTGATTGGACGCACATACTGTCGGATCCAGATCTTGTACGCCAAGTAGGCAAACTGCTACAGGCCTATCGGGATGCACCGCCGGAAAAGCGGGAACAAGCCTTGCTGACCGCCATGCGCGAGATCAAGGCGGAAGCTTCGAAGAATGGATTAAAACCCGCCCCGCCTGAGAAAGAGGCTCCCCGGCCAGTTCCGACGCCGCGTTCCTCAACACCGCCCTTTGAACCTGACCTCTTCAGTCCCAACTGGAGCAGCGATCGTCGGCGGCATCCCCGCATCAAGTGTTTCGTCGCGGTGGAATTGCGAGTCGATGACTCGGCGAACTCGATCTGGGGTAACCTCTCGAACACCAGCGCCGGCGGATGCCTGGTCGAAACAGCCCGCCCGGTAAAGCCAGGGGCTAAAGTGGAGATCGGGCTGTGGGTGCCGAACGGCAAGATCTGGGTTAAAGGTTTTGCGCTCGTGGGCATTGTTACCCGCACCGCGGGCACGAACGGATTGCGCATTCGATTTGACGGCATGTCCTCTGAAGAGCGCGATAATTTACGCCAGTTCCTGAAGTTTGTGCAGGAGACAACCCGCTCTTCCCAGAGCGAAAACAGCTACCTTCAGATGATTCGGTAAGCCCTGCTCTCTTCCCTTAGTAGTTTTCATTTGGGTGCAATCCATCCCTTCGCGGAAATTGATACACTTTCTGCATACTGAACCCTTTCTCTGCCCTGGATCTCTAATCGGTTAGCGGGTCAACTGGACAATTGGGTTCAACTGGAGGGACGAAGTCGCATGGTTGCCACGGAACAGGTTCTAGCAACAGGTCAGCAGCTGGATACGCTATGTATTAACACCATCCGAACCCTGGCCATCGATGCGGTGCAACAGGCGAACTCCGGACATCCCGGAGCACCGATGGGGTTGGCGCCGGTTGCCTATTGCTTGTGGGAGAAGTTCCTGCGCTACGATCCCGCCGATCCCACATGGTTGAATCGCGACCGTTTCGTGCTGTCGAACGGGCATGCCTCCATGCTTCTATACGCCCTGCTGTATCTGGCGGAAGTGCGGCAGGTCGACGATCAGGGACACGTTACCAACGAACTCGCGGTAACGATGGATCAAATCAAAAAGTTCCGGCAACTGGGGAGCCGGACGCCGGGACACCCCGAGTCGCACATCACCAGCGGAGTTGAGACTACTACCGGCCCACTGGGGCAGGGTGTGGGCAACAGCGTTGGCATGGCGATCGCGAGTAAATGGCTCGCCGCGAGGTTCAATCGACCGGGCTACGACATTTTCGATTTCAACATCTACACGATGTGCTCCGACGGTGACCTGATGGAAGGTGTTGGAGGGGAGGCGGCTTCGCTCGCCAGCCATCTGAAGCTTTCGAATCTTTGCTGGATGTATGACCACAATTCGATCACGCTTGACGGACCGGCAGACTGGTCATTCAGCGAAGACGTAGCCACGCGGTTTGTCGGCTACGGATGGAACGTAACGCGTGTGGTGGATGCGAATGATCTGCAGATGCTGTCGCGTGCGTATGAAATCTTCCACAAGACGACCGACCGTCCAACGCTGATCATTGTTGACAGCCACATTGGGTATGGATCGCCGCACAAACAAGACACGAATGCGGCACACGGCGAACCGCTGGGAGAAGAGGAAGTCAAACTCGTCAAACGTTTTTACGGTTGGCCGGAGGATAAGAGGTTCTATGTGCCGGATGGGGTGCAGGAGCACTTCCGGGAGGTGGTCGGCAGACGCGGAGCCGAACTCCGAGGGAAGTGGTCCAAGACATTTGCCGACTATTCGCAGAAGTATCCGGAACTGGCTCAGCAGCTCAGCATGATTCAGCACCACGAACTGCCTTCAGGATGGGACAAGAATCTGCCCACCTTCCCGGCGGATGCGAAAGGCGTCGCCACCCGCGAGAGCTCCGGGAAAGTGCTGAATGCCGTGGCGCAGAACATTCCGTGGATGGTTGGCGGAGCGGCCGATCTGGCAACTTCGAACAAGACGACCCTCAAATTCGAGGGAGCAGGCGAATTCAGCGCGACCAATTACGCGGGGCGGAATTTTCACTTTGGCGTGCGCGAGCATGCGATGGGCGCCGCGGTGAATGGCATGACAGTCTCCGGTCTGCGAGCGTTCGGCGCAACGTTCTTCAATTTTACCGACTACATGCGCGCCAGCATCCGGCTGGCAGCATTGGGACAGCTTCCTTGCATTTTCGTGTTCACTCACGATTCCATCGGGCTGGGTGAGGACGGGCCAACGCATCAACCGATTGAGCAACTGGCGTCCTTGCGAGCGATGCCGAACCTCATTGTGCTGCGGCCAGGCGACGCGAACGAAGTCACCGAAGCCTGGAAGATCATTGCCAAGCAGAAACACACGCCGGTGGCGCTGGTTCTGTCGCGGCAAAATATGCCGACGCTGGATCGAACGAAATATGCCCCCGCTTCCGGAGTGGCGAAAGGGGCGTATGTTTTGGCAGACGCGGAAGGCGGAAAGCCGCAGGTGATTCTGATCGCTACCGGGAGCGAGCTCTCGCTCTGTGTTGATGCTTACGAGAAGTTGAAGGCTGAAGGCATCCAAGCGCGGGTTGTCAGCATGCCATCGTCGGAGGTATTCGATCAGCAGGACGCTGCTTATAAGGAGAGCGTTCTGCCCTCCGATGTCGCCGCGCGAGTTTCGGTGGAGATGGCCGCCACGTTTGGCTGGGAGCGCTACACCGGCAGCAAGGGGCGGAATATCGGCATGCACCGATTTGGAGCTTCGGCCCCGTTAAAAGACTTGCTGAAGTATTTTGGGTTCACGGTCGACCACGTCGTCGAGGAAGCGCGCGCCGCAATCGCGGGCAGGTAGTTGGTTCGGCAGAAAGTTCGGTTGCGTCGCTCGTTTGCGGTCTTTCATCCAACTGAATATGGAGGTTTCATGCAACCTACGGGAGTTCTGGAAAATTCGAAGGCTACCAAGAATCCGTTAAAAGAGCTGCTGAATTACGGGCAGTCAATGTGGCTCGACTACATTCGGCGCGACCTGTTTACCACCGGCAAGCTGAAGACAATGATTGAGGACGATGGTCTCCGGGGAATGACCTCGAACCCGGCCATCTTTGAGAAGGCGATCGCAGACAGCTCACTGTACGACGACATTCTGCATTCGCTGGCTTCGCAGAACATTTCTCCCACGGCGAAATTCGAGCAGATTGCGATCCGCGACATTCGTGATGCGGCAGACTCGCTGCGCGGGGTGTACGAGGGATCGAATTACCACGATGGATACGTAAGCCTGGAAGTCTCGCCGTATCTGGCGAATCAGACGCAGGAGACGCTGGATGAAGCGCGCCGGCTGTGGAAGACCGTGCAGCGCGAGAATGTCATGATCAAGATTCCGGGAACGGCGGCGGGAATTCCTGCGATCCGGCAGGCGATCGGCGAAGGCATCAATATCAACGTGACCTTGTTGTTTGCGCAGGGTGTCTACGAGAAGGTCGCGGAGCAGTATGTTGCTGGACTGGAGGATCTTGCGGGGCGCGGAGGGAATGTGAAGAAGATGGCTGGTGTAGCCAGCTTCTTCATCAGTCGTATCGATACTCTCATTGACTCGCTGCTGAACGAGAAACTCAAAAACACTTCTGATGCCAATCAGCAGGCGTTGGTGCAGAGCCTCTTGGGCAAAGTTGCGATCGCGAACGGAAAACTGACTTACCAGAAGTATCAGGGAATTTTTAGCGGACCACGTTGGGAGAAACTCGCCGCCAAGGGCGCGCAGACGCAGCGCGTTTTGTGGGCGAGCACCAGTACCAAGAACCCCAATTACCGGGATGTCGTTTATGTCGAAGAGTTGATAGGACCTGACACTGTCAACACCATGCCTCCGGCCACCATCGATGCGTTCCGCGAACATGGCAAGCTCCGCAATAGCCTTACAGAAGACATTCCGGGCGCGCAGAAGACGATGGACGATCTGGCGAAGGCCGGAATCTCGATGAAAGAGGTCACCGACAAACTGACGGTGGATGGGGTGAAGTTGTTCTCCGACGCTTTCGACAAGCTGCTGGCTGCGGTTGAGGGAAGTACTGCTCAAAAAGGATAGCCCGTGAGCTGACGGAAGCCGTCTCTGCCGGAGTCTCGGGCCGAGGGTGCGGCAGCGGATGCAAAAAGCTTTCTAGCGTCAGCGTGGACCACCTACGTGGTATCCCACTTCTCGCAACATCGGGCGAGAAGTGGGTCATCCCCATCCGGAATTGAGCTACGACGTAAGGAGAAAGCATGCAACTAGGAATGGTGGGATTGGGACGCATGGGCGCGAACATGACGCGGCGACTCATGCGCGGCGGGCATTCGCTGGTCGTTTCCGATTTGAGCCCGGAGACTGTCAAGCAACTTGGCGGCGAAGGCGCAACGGGATCATCGTCGCTGGAAGATCTGGTCAACAAGCTCACGCCTCCACGTGCGCTGTGGATTATGGTTCCTGCTGGCGGGCCAACGGAAGCGACGGTCCAGAAACTCGCGCAGTCCATGCAGGCCGGCGACGCAATTATCGACGGCGGCAACTCGTACTTCAAAGACGACGTTCGGCGCTCCAAACAGCTCCAGGGTAAAGGCATCCAATACATCGACGTCGGGACCAGCGGGGGAGTGTGGGGAATCGATCGTGGCTACTGCATGATGATTGGCGGTCCGAAAGAAGCCGTGCAGAGGCTGGATCCGATCTTCAAGACGCTCGCTCCCGGCAGGGGTGATATACCGCGCACTGCGGGACGCGAGAAACTCGGGGGCACGTCCGAGGAAGGATACATCCACTGTGGGCCCTCGGGCGCGGGGCATTTCGTCAAGATGGTGCACAACGGAATCGAGTACGGAATCATGCAGGCGTACGCGGAAGGGTTCGATATTTTCAAGAATGCAACCAGCAAAGAGGTGGCGGAGGATCACCGTTACGACCTGAATCTGGCGGACATCGCCGAAGTCTGGCGCCGAGGCAGCGTCGTCAGTTCTTGGCTGCTGGATCTGACTGCGATGGCCCTCGCAGAGAGTCCCACACTTTCTGAGTACACCGGGTTTGTGCAGGATTCGGGCGAGGGGCGCTGGACGATCCAGGCAGCCATTGAAGAAGCAGTCCCTGTAGATGTGCTGAGCGCGGCGTTGTTCGTCCGCTTCCGCTCGCGGCAGCAGCACACGTTTGCGGAGAAGATGCTTTCGGCGATGCGGCAGAAGTTTGGTGGACACGTCGAAGCGGGCGAAGGCCCCGCAGGCGCGGCCAAAAAGAGCGCGTAAAGAGAACCGCTGAAGCCTCGGTTCTCCGCCCGCAGAGAACGCTGAGGACAGCGCTCAACGCAGAGAACAGATAAGGACCCTACTCATGGCTCAACTCGCAGAACCACTCAAAGCGGCGCCGCCGCGTATCGGAAAGCAAGGCGATCCTTGCGTGATGGTGATCTTCGGAGCAGCCGGAGATCTGACCGGACGTCTGCTGATCCCGGCGCTCTATAACTTGGCCCGGGCCGGCCTACTCTCGCGTGAATTCTCGATTTTGGGTGTCGCCCGCGCACCGCTTTCCGACGAAGAGTTCCGCAAGCGGGTTTATGAAGACGTAAAGGAGTACTGCGGCGATTGTGTGGACAACGATCTGTGGGAATGGTTCTCGCGCCGTTTCTATTATCTGTCGGGCGATTTCAAGGACGACGGTCTGTATTCCCGAATCAAGGACGCGCTCGCGAAACTAGACCAGGAACATTCTACGCACGGGAATTTTTTCTACTACATGGCGGTCGCGCCGAATTATTTTGGTCCGATCGTTGAAAGACTGGCGGCCATCGGGCTGATGGATCAAAGCAACAACCGCTGGCGCCGAGTGGTTATCGAAAAGCCGTTCGGACACGATCTGGAATCCGCCAAGCAGCTGAACCAGCAGCTCCTAAAACTCGCTGACGAGAAGCAGATTTATCGAATCGATCACTACCTCGGCAAAGAGACGGTGCAGAACATCATGGCGTTTCGTTTTGCGAACGGGATCTTTGAGCCGGTATGGAATCGGCGCTACATCGACCACGTACAGATTTCGGTAGCGGAGACAGTCGGTGTGGAATCGCGGGGCAGCTACTTCGATCATGCGGGAACGCTGCGCGATATGGTTCCGAACCATATCATGCAACTCATCAGCCTGACAGCAATGGAACCGCCGATTTCCTTCGACGCCAACGCGGTGCGCGATGAACAGGCAAAGATTCTGCATGCGATCCAGCCCATGAGCGATGAGGAAGTCCTCAGCCGCACGGTGCGGGGGCAATACGGGGATGGGACCGAAGATGGAAAGCGTGTTCCTGCGTATCGCGGTGAGGAAGACGTTCCGTCTGACTCTCGCACCGAAACTTTCGTCGCCATGAAGCTCTCGATCGACAACTGGCGCTGGGCCGATGTTCCTTTCTATCTGCGCACTGGCAAGCGAATGCCGGTGCGCAATACCCATATCGTGATACAGTTTCGACGGGCGCCCTTTGTATTGTTTCGCGACACGCCGGTCGAACACCTGATGCCGAATCAACTGGTGTTGCACATTCAACCCGAGGAAGGCATCTCACTGCAGTTCGCGGCAAAGGTTCCCGGTCCGGTCATGCGCCTCGGCACAGTGGACATGAACTTCGAGTATCAGGAATACTTTGGAAAGCAGCCCAGTACCGGTTACGAACGGCTGCTGCACGACTGCATGATCGGCGATCAGACTTTGTTTCAGCGTGCCGATATGGTGGAAGCGGGCTGGTCCGTGGTCAATCCGGTATTGGATCTGTGGAAGGCTCTCCCGCCACGAAATTTCCCCAACTACGCTTCCGGAACCTGGGGACCGAAGGACGCCGACGAACTTCTCGAACGCGACGGCCGGCGCTGGAGGAACTTCGAAAAATGATTCTGGCCGGCGATATTGGTGGGACCAATGCCAGGCTGGCTTATTTCCAACCCCAGAATGGGCGCTTCCAATTAGTTGCTGAACGAATCTTTCCTAGCCGGGAACATCAGGGTCTTGGCGAAATCGTAACGCAATTCCTCGACGAATCGGGCACTCGCCCCGAAGCAGCGTGCTTTGGAATCGCAGGTCCCGTCCGCAATGGACGCGTCGAAACCTCGAACCTTCCCTGGGTCATCGAGCAGTCGGCGCTTGCCAATCAGATCCACCTCGCGGCCACCTTGCTGATCAACGACCTCGAGGCCATCGCGTGGGGAATCGATGCGTTGGGAATGGAGGATTTAGTCACGCTCAACCCCGGCGCGGGTACGGTCGCCGGGAACCAGGCGGTAGTGGCTCCGGGAACGGGCTTGGGAGAAGCAGGATTGTTTTGGGATGGCAACCGGCATCACGTCTTCGCCTGCGAAGGCGGCCATACCGATTTCGCGCCCCATGGAGAACTTCAGGTTGAGCTGCTTCGCTTTCTCGCGAAGCAATTCGGACATGTGAGTTATGAACGCATCCTCTCGGGTCCGGGCTTGGTGAACGTCTACCAGTTCCTGGTTGCCAACGGATGCGGCAAAGAGTCACCCGAGTTGACTGCGGCGATGCATGCTGGCGATCCGGCCGCGGCGATTTCTCGCGCGGCCCTGATCGGCAAGGATCCGCTGGCGGAAAAGGCGCTGGATCTCTGGATCGCGGTCTTCGGAGCCGAGGCATCCAACCTGGCATTGAAGATCATGTCGACCGGGGGTCTGTTTCTCGCGGGTGGGATTTCCCCCAAAATCCTTCCCAAGCTGAACACACCCTTGTTTATGGAAGCATTCCTCGAAAAAGGCAGAATGCGTCCACTTGTAGCGGCCATGCCCGTTCACGTGGTCACGAACGAAAAGGGCGGATTGCTGGGAGCAGCACGCTGCGCGGCGGTTCGCGGTTTCCGAGGCTGATTGAGTTCCTCCGCCGAAATTCGGGTTCTCACCACACCGCAGGAATTGTTTGCGGCGGCGGCGGAAGAGATTGTCCATCTGACCAATGAAGCGGTCGCCAAGCGCAGCCGCTTCACCATCGCACTCTCCGGCGGATCGACCCCGAAAGCGCTTTATAATCTGCTGGCCACAAACGCCCGCGCGACGCTTCCCTGGGATCGGATGTACTTCTTCTGGAGTGATGAACGACACGTACCTCCAACCGATCCCGACAGCAACTATCGGATGGCGGATGAAGCCATGTTGTCGAAAGTGCCGGTGCCTCCCGGAAATATCTATCGTATGCCCGGCGAGAACCCGGACGCTGACGCGACAGCCGAGGCATATGAAACCAGCTTGCGAAAGTTTTTTCAGGTGAAGGCGGGTGAGTTCCCCAAGTTTGACTTGATCCTGCTCGGCTTGGGGCCGGATGGCCATACCGCTTCCCTGTTTCCGGGAACCGCCGGTTTGCAGGAGAAATCGCGGCTGGTCATTGCCAATCGGGTAGAAAAGCTGAACACTGACCGGCTCTCGTTCACCTACCCGCTCATCAATGCGGCGCGAGAAGTGGCTTTCCTGGTCAGCGGCACCGACAAGGCCGCGGTATTGTGCTCCGTGCTGGAAGAGAACGTGCCGGGCGAACAGTATCCCGCCAAATTGATCGAGCCCACCGACGGGAAGCTAGTGTGGTTTCTGGATCGGGCTGCGGCTAGTGAACTCCCGCAGGCCAAATGATAACTGCAAAGGACGCGGAGGACAGAGAGCCTTCATGAAATTACTTGCGTCCTGATGTTCTGCCCCAGGGCAAGGCCTCGCAAAAGCAACTGTCAGTCCCTCTGCGTCCTACATGGCCTAGATGTTGTTATTTGGCCTTGTGCCTAACCGCGCCAGTCGGCGATCTCTTTCAAGCCCTTACCCCGGGAATGTTCAAAAAGCCGAACCAGATGGCGGGAGTGCTCGAATTCATGGATATCTGCCCAGACCTCGGCTCGCCAACCGGTGTCGTGCGCGGCGGACTCGCCGCAAGTTGCGCAACGAGTGTGCAGCGTTACCGGAGTACTCTCGATCGCTATCGTAGCTCCAGGCATTTCGATGAAAATGCAGCGGACTTCCTCAACCTCCTCATCGGCGCCGAGGATGTGTTCGTAGCGCAGCAGGTAGCCAAAACCGAGCTTTCTGGCCTCAATCTCTGCCTCCGCGCGGGTGTGAAAGGGGCCGTACTCGGCCCGCAATTGCTCGGTGGAGTCGCACGCCATCCAGAAAGTCTCTTTGTAGGCCATCGCTGGTTTCGCCCTGGGAGTCGCGAAAGCCGGCTCGTAGCTGCCTGAGCCCGCGTCGATAAAACGCTCCTTCCAGTGCAATTCCAGTGCCGCCGCTATGCCGGCTTAAATTGTCGGACTAGAGCGGTTTACGGCTGTAATCAATTCATTCGAGCGAAACCAATTAGAAAAGTTTTGCAGAGTTTCGGCCGGCAACCAACGTAATCGCGGATCATGTCCAGGCCATTTACTCCACTGCGGCCGACGTACGTCCGGCCCATGGAACCTGGTCTGCCCACCTGGAGATGGCGGCAGGACCTAGTCGGCGCCGATCGCCTGCGCATCCGTACCTGACGCGCTGTCAGACTCGGGCCAATTCTTACCTCCGTGGCTGGCGACATACATGGCCAGTTCCAGGCGGCTCCAGCCCCAATTTTGCCAAATATGCGGCGCTGGTGATTTTGATCACTTGCTCGGTGCTACCGATGATGCCTCCAATTTCGCGGTTGGTCAGACCCTCCCAAACCAGACTCCGAAAGAGACTCAAATTGCGCTGTTCAGTTGGCCGGCGATTTGCTTGTTGCTGCAGCCGTGTACGAGCAGGTTCAATACTTGTTGATCACGCGGGGTTACTTTTACGGACTTGAGATGAATCAGGAATGATTCCCTTCTGCCTG
>Ga0126373_10000073_pt1 | contig 86938 bp, 62 predicted proteins | sample PanSoiMetPlot_11_FD_92545 | JGI IMG/M metagenome (GOLD analysis project Ga0126373, IMG submission 92545) | Tropical forest soil microbial communities from Panama - MetaG Plot_11 | ecosystem: Environmental > Terrestrial > Soil > Tropical forest > Bulk soil | place: Panama | collected 2016-02-17
GTGTGCAAGTCCGTGGACATGGAGTCGGGAACAAATCCCTGCTTGACGGCACGCACGGCATTGCGGAACCAGAAGCTGCCCGCTCCGTGACCTACGTCGAAAATCACTCCACGGTTTCGTGCTTGCTGCAGGATCGGATTGAGCTTTCCATCCTCGAGAATGATCGGGAACTGTTGGGCAAACACGTGAGTGTGAATGTCTCCGGGTCTAGCCTTCTCAAGAATGAGGTCCGCATAACTTCTCTCCGGGCGCGGCCAGAAATCAAACATAACCGGGACTTTGGCTGCTTCTCCACAGGCGACCGCTCGATCGACAGCGGCCCAGGTGGGATGCAATTCGTCCAGGGGTTTCTGGGGCCAATAGTGAGCCGTTTTTACACCCACGATGATGTCCGAGTATCGGAGGGCGGTATCCGCACAGCGCTTCACATCCATTTGATCGACGGTCTGTTCCAATCCTCCTTTCATGCCATCGGCCACGATGTTCAGAAACGCCAGCACCCGCACCTTGGCGTAATCGATCACTTCTCCTTTTTCCTGCAGAAATGTGTCCGCCCCCGCCGTTCCTGCGTCAACGATTGTGGTTACGCCGGACTGCAACGCCAAATCCGCGGGGACTCCTAGCGGAGCAAGCTGCGAACGCGGAGCAGCGGTGAGCAGAGCAGTTAGGACCGGAACTTCGTGATCTGGCGATTCGGGAGCGAACCAATTGAGCGGTGCACCTCCGTGCCCGACGTGGTAGTGGATGTCGATCAGACCTGGCGTGACGTACAGACCTGAGACATCCACGACTTTCGCCGCCTCCTTGGCGGGAATGTCCTTTTCGACAGCCGCGATCTTGCCAAGCAAAACGGCTACGTCCATTTTTCCATCTAAGCCGTTCGCGGGATCAATGACGTGGCCTCCCTTGAGCAGCAGGTCGTAGCGTGGCACCTGTGTGTTAGCCACCTGTGCCTTAGCCACGATGGCTGCAAATGCGAATAACGCTGCCAATCTGCAAATGACTTTTACCTTTTGCCGCATGAGACGGTCCCTTTCGATGCGGAGAATGTTCTCTTTCAAAAAACAAGCTTTGCGCCGAACCAAATGTCAAGGTTGTCGATGGTCGTCGGGGTTCTGTTGCCGAACGATGCGTTATCCCAGGTCTCATCCCGATTTCCGGAATTCGGATGGTTGACAATATTGCACATTTCCGCGCAGAACTGGAATTTACCCGGTTCCTTCAAAGGGAAATCCTTGAAGATCGAGAAGTCGGCGTTTACGAATTGATCTTGCTGTATGTTTCATTTTTTGTTGGGCCCTCCCTTCGGTGGACAATTCGCCTTCTTAGGCCGCGTTCCGTATCCGTTCTCAAGCTGGACCGGAACACAGATACCGCCGGTTCTCTCCAATAGTCAAGAGCCACCCCTCTTGTTCGAGTCTAATGGTTATTCGACCATGACCGAACCTCAGAATGACTTCGGACATTACCGTCGCTGCTCGAGGACCGGCTGCGCGACCCGCGCCGAGGGGCATTTCAGCTCCTTATGGGATAGCGGCAGGTGGAGTTAGAGGGTCAGTTCGGCGAGGCAGCCACCTACATGGCGGGTTCTGCCTCCGGATGGACGAAGGTACGGACGTGAATTTTGTGTATGTCGAGCGCGCCTTTCGGGACTGCGTAAGCTATCACCGTGCTGCGCGGCACCTGCTTTTTGGGCCCACGACAAATCGGCTCCAACGGTCCTTTGCTGCGTAACTCCGGTTGAGGCGTCAGAGACCGCCGCCGGTCTGGTAAAATGCCTGTTCGAGTCCAGAGAACACCGCATGATCGACCGTCGTCTGTTCGTCAAGCGCACCTTCCTCGGCGGATTGGTACTTTACCTTGACCACTGGGCAACGTCACCAGCCTACGGCGAAGACATCATCCCTCCCGCGCCACCCATATACGTAAACGAGCCGGCGGGAACGCCGCCTTCTCCATGGCGCATGCCCGGGCTCTTTCCGGGCCGCGTTGTAGAAATCGCGGATCCCCATGCTATTGTGGCCAATCGTGTTTCGCAGCCCGTCATTCGTCGGATGCTCGAGCGTGCGTTGCGCGAATTGACGGGAGCGCCAGAGGTCCGCGAGGCGTGGAGCAAATTCATCGAACCGAAGGACATTGTGGGTATCAAGATCAATCCGTCAGGAGCTCCGGCCTGCTGCTCTTCCCCCGAAATCGTGAGGGAAATTGTCGCTGGGGTGCAATCGGTCGGGGTTCCAGTGCAAAACATTCATGTCTACGATCGTTATGCCTACGAAATTGACGTCGGCAGCTACCAAACGCTTGTGCCCATGGGTGTGCGCGTCATCGGCGTAGAAGAACGCAAGCTGGATGCCTCCGGTTACGATTCGAATATATATTGCGAGGCGAACTTTTTTGGCGAATGGGAAACACGCTCTTACATGGCCAGTATCGTATCTTCCAGTTTAACGAAGATCATCAACGTTCCCACGATGAAGGATCACTCCGCGGCGGGGGTCACCGGGTGTCTAAAAAACATTGGCTATGGAACGTTCAACAACGTGGATCGCTCTCACCGCCGCCCATTTTCCTTTACGGACCCGTTGATTGGAATCATGTGTTCGGTTGAGCCCCTGCGCTCGAAGGCCGCGCTTCACATTATGGACGGCATGAGAATGCTTTGGCACGGGGGGCCGCTAAATCAGAACCCGAAGTTTATTTTTCCCGCTGGCATACTGATGGTCGGCACGGATCCCGTCGCAATGGACACCATTGAACTTGAAAAAATTGAGGCGAAACGCCGCAAAGAAGGTGCGCCGAGCTTGTGGTCACGCGATCCCAAAAGTCTGACCGACAATGGTGACGAATTTTACGAGGATGCCACTAAGAATCTGTTCTACCGCCAGCCCCATCACATCGCCGCGGCAGGAAAGCTCGGCTTGGGCACTTCCGACCTTAAGGGAATCGATCATCGTGTGCTCGGTGTTGACTGATGGAAGCGACCGACTTCGTTGCGAGGCTCAAGCAAAAGTGGTGAGCGACTGGCCCACATTGCTCTGCGACAATAGGCGCAGCGGCGGGCAACTCCCGCAGCGGTGGCGAGCTCCCCGAAAATCTCTATGGCAGGCTAGCGTGGAGGGCTCAGTGAGGGGCGCCCCGATCTTATACGACGGACTCCTGTATGTCTGTTCTCTGGCCGGCTTTCTCAATGCGATCGACACTCACACCGGCAAAGTGCGATGGCGGTTCAAAACTACGGCGCCGATCCACTCAACGCCCTCGCTGAGTTCAGGGCACGTTCTTGTCACTTGTGACAGCGGCACGTTGTATGCGATTGATTCGAGCAGCGGCACCAAGACTTGGGATGTGCCAACCGGCGGGGAGGTGTGGACCTCGGCGATCGTCTCGAAAGACACGATCTTCTTCGGCGACACAAATGGTCACATGCAGGCGGTGAGTTCTGCTGACGGGACACTGCAATGGCAACGTGCGCTGGGGGGCAAAATCTACTCGACGGCATGCATTGTGGGACAACGGGTCTTCGTAGGCAGCAGCGACGGCAGAGTCTACTGCATGGACGCAAAATCCGGTGACATTCTCTGGACCACGCCCACTGGAGACGGCATCGACAGCTCACCAGCCGTTGCGAAAGAAACGTTGTTTTTGGGCTCGCTCGATTATTTCTTCTATGCGATCGACACGGTGAACGGGGCCATTCGTTGGCAGCACGAAGCCGAGTTGGGTATCACCTCGTCGCCCGCCATTTCTGGCGACCTTGTTGTCTTCGGATGTAAGGCCGGCGTCCTCCGCGCGCTCAACGTGCAGACCGGAAAAGTGATATGGGTGCAGCGTCTCGGCCAAGCCATCACCGCACCGCCGGTAATCAGTGGAAGTACAGTCTGGATCCAGTCGGGAATGACCTACGCGCTGAACCTGGCCGACGGTAAGATCCTCTGGCGGGCTGGCCTCGGAAATTCGCTGCAATCCGCGCCGGTAATTACAAGGGCGGCGGTTTATGTGACCAGCATGGAAGGCAGCGTTTATGCGCTGGCTTAAATCCGTGGCCTGGCCGTCCCTGACGTTGGCTATGCTGCCGCTCCCGGCAATCCTGTGTTCGCCCCAGAACGGCTCGTTTGTCCACCAGAAGCGCTACGCAATGGGTACGGTCTTTGAAATCGTGATCTACGATGAAGATTTGCCGCGCGCGGATGCTGCTGCGCGTGCCGCTCTTGATGAAGTTGTCCGCCTCGACGATATGATGAGCAACTACAAGCCGGAAAGCGACCTGAGCCGGATGAACCGAACTGCGCATTTTCAGCCGGTCCGTATTCCGCGCGAGCTTTACGAAGTCATCGAAGAGTCGCTCTTTTACTCGCGTCATTCCGATGGCCAGTTTGACATCAGCGTGGGGCCACTGGTCGATCTATGGAAAGCGGCTCTCGCCGGCGGACCCTCGCCTACTGCCGCTGACCAGGCTTCTGCCCTGCGTTGTGTCGGATATCAGAAAATCGAATTGACACCGCCTGACGGCATTCAGTTCCATTCGGATTGCATGCGACTGGATTTGGGTGCTATCGGGAAGGGCTACGCGGTCGATCGCACAGCGGAAGTACTAAACGCCAGTGGTATTCACCGAGCCTACATCGACGCCGGAGGCAGCACCATCTACGCTCTGGGCGCGCCGCCGGGAGGCAATGCATGGCGCGTTCGTTTGCGTGACCCCTCAGGAAAGCTGGGGCCCGAAGTGATGTTGAGCAACAACAGCGTCTCCACCTCCGAGCAGAGCGCTCCGAGCTCGCTTCAAGGGGATGCCCCGGGCCACATCGTCGTTCCCGGGACGGGCAAGCCCCTGCAAACACGATATGCGATCAGTGTTACCGCGCCATCCGCCACTGCATCCGATGCCCTCTCCACCACGCTGCTTCTGCTAGGCCCCACGAAAGGGGCGGCCTTGGTGAAGACTTTACATAACGTGTCTGCCGTGTGGATCGATTCTGATGGCCAGCGAACAATTGTCGGCGACGGCGTCAGTTTCTTTCTGACCGGAGAGAACCACCCGATCCACGTCTCGCCACTGAAAAGTAGAATCGCCGCAACTTCAAAGGCTGCGAACGAATTGCTCCCATGAGGCACATATCGTTCCTCTGCATGCTGTTTCTTGGTTCGATTGCCGCGGGCACCCCCGCAACCGCGAAAGTCTTTTTCCGCGTGGCGGCATCGCCCCTGCCTCCCGCCGATCAAACAGGGATCCGGGATCTAGTCTTGCTGTGGCCCTTGCGGGATCTATCGGTCGCCGCCGAACTCCACTCTCAGGGTTACCGCGTTTTTCTACAGTGTGAATCGAAAGACCTCGCCGCCGCCGTCGTTTCTGCGGATCGCGCAGCGGTCACCGGCGTGATCGTCACCAACATTGCGCCTTCAGGCCAATCTCCCGCCGCCGAACAGCTTCGTCCTTACCTCGCTGCGCATAAGAGCCTGACATTCCGCATGCTGGTCCAAGGAGGAAAGCAGCCGCAAATGAAGGGACATTTGGTGGTCGAACGTGACGGCGTCCTGCAAGTTTCAAGTCCTTCCTCCCAGCCTTGGCTCGATACCAATTTCGCTTTGGTCAGGCTCGCGCAAGCTACGGATCCGCACTCCCTTCCGATCATCTACGATTTTCACTGGGACATGTCGGGAGCTCTGCCTGCTGCATGGCACCCGGATGCCGATGCCTATGCAGTGGCGATTGCCGAGGCGGACGCAATCCGCTCAGACGTTACGATCGATCTTCCCGGCTCGCTGCAAAGGGCGCTCGTCGCGGGCGATCCTCGGGCCTGGACGCTCTGGAAAGCCATCATGCCCTACCTGGAGTTCTCCTCTCACGCGGCAACGGAGAGGATCGTGCCGGTGGTAAATCTCGGTGTCATCGTCGATGACGTGCGGGGCAGCTACGAGGCCATCAATCTGATGGCGCGTCATAATCTTGCTTTCGAATCCGTTCGCCCCGCGAGTCTCACGCTGGCGCGCCTCGCTAGCTGGAACTCTGTCGTGGTCTTTTGCCCTTTGAACAAGGAGGCCGTCGCGCTGCTTCGTGACTTTGCTGCGAGTGGCGGGATCGTCATTTTCGTAAATACCCACGATGAATTTCCCTGGCACGCGGCTCCGCCGCTGCGCCGGGAATCTCGCACGACCGTTTACACCATCGGCGCAGGCCAAGTAGTCGAACTGGCCGAGCCGGTTGTCGACCCGGAGAACTTCGCACGTGACCTGCGCCGTTTGATCGGTAGAGAGCGGTCAGCCCTCGCTTTGTGGAACTCGCTGACCACCCTCGTAACCGGCTATCGCGAGCAAAGTCGTCCCGACGTTACGCTGTACCTTGTGAACTACGCCAACCAGCCCGACACCGTGCAAGTGCAAGTGAAAGGCCGCTTCACCGGCGTTCGATTGGAATCCCCCGAGGAGCGCTGCTGTGTTTCTGTGCCTTTTGTTGAACGCGGCGGCTTCACTGAATTTACAATTCCGGCCCTCCGCATCACTGCTAGAGTGCATCTCGAGTCGGCTCGGGAAAGCTCCGCCGCACCTTAGAAAGGAAGGGCGATAGATGCGCAGACTTCGCTTGCTTAATCAACTTGAGCGGTACCTGCCAAGATCTGGGGTTCAGCCCAATGACTTGGGTCGAAGTTGGGTGGAAATGTTGCCGCACTAGGTCCAATGCCATGGATTCTGACGCAGAACAACGCTAGACGGACCAACCTTACAGAATCAGCCTGGGCCCGGGCCTGCTGCAGAGTGAAGGCATCGACGAGCACGCCATCTCGCAAATTGTAGATGAGAGTCGCACTCTCGGAACGGTATCCTCGGTATCGGGGCTGCTCGGGGGCATTTCCTGAAGGCGTTTCTTAACGTAACATCCTCGCCTTGGTACGCCAGCACCCAGTCGCGGCAACGCTTCCTAGGAGACACAATGGGTGGACAAAACATAGAACGGCGTCAAATCCTTCGCTTCATTGCACTCGCCTCGGTGGCGGGTACCTATCCGGGATTCAGCAAATGGTGCTTTGCTTGCGTTCCGGATCATGTAACTTCAACGATCTCAGGATCGGCCCAAAAGAAGCTCGAAGCGTTCATGCCCTTGTTCTTTCCCCCGCCAAAATACCGGATGCTCGAGCATCTGACTGAGATGATCATTCCCGCAGATGACACGCCGGGCGCCAAAGAAGCCGGGGTGGCGGAGTTCATTGACTTCATGGTGGCTAATCGCGTTCCGATCACCGCCAATCGAGATGTGCGTTCGACCGACGACGCCTTAAAGTTGGGCAACGAGGCCCAAAACCGTTTCCTATTAGGCCTCGATTGGATGAACGCGCGCTGCAAATCAGAATTCGGCCGCGGCTTCATGGATTGCCTACCGGAGCAGCAGCAAAGTCTTCTGGAGGAATTGGCGTACAAGGCCAAGTTCAAGCCCACAAACGAGAGTGGCCGTGAGTTCTTTCGGTTGCTGCGCGACTATACCGTCGTCGGTTATTACACGACGAGAATTGGTCTGCAGAGCCTAGGCTATCCGGGTCTTCGCGTGGTATGGGCTTCCATGCCAGGGTGCAATCATCCCAACGATCCCGAGCACATTCATCTTCACGAACAAGCTGATTCACCTGCAGCGGCCCCATCTAATGCGGGTCAGAAAGGAGCGGTCTGTGCCCGTCGAGAAATTTGATGTTGTTGTCGTTGGAACAGGTGCCGGGGGCGGGACAGCGATGAAGATGCTTTGCGAAGCAGGCCTTCGCGTCTGCGCTATCAATTCTGGCCCGCGGCTCGAGCCCGCTAAAGACTACCGTCTGCACCGCCAAGTTTATGACTTGAAATATCGCGGATTTGGAGATCCTTTAAGGCTCCAGGGCAAGGCTCATCAGGAGCCCTATTCGGTCGAAGAGTCAGAATACAGCGAAGGTCACGACCTTTTCGAGCACGACGTGGCCTACTCGAACGCGCCCGGCACCGATTGGTACTGGAAACGCTGCAAAGCAACTGGGGGCAAAGCCAATTTCTGGGGTCGTTCTTCGGCGCGCTTTGGCGATATCGATTTCAAAGCTGCCGATTTGGACGGCTTCGGCGAGAATTGGCCGGTGGACTATGCGGAGATTGCGCCTTGGTTTTCCAAGGCAGAGCGGTACATGGGCGTTGCCAGCACCGCTCAGAATCGTCTCAGCAATCCGGATGGCGATTATCTGCCACCCATTCCCTGGCGCTGCATCGATTACATAATTCAGAAAGGTGCGGAGAAAATCGGGGTGCCCTATCTACCGGACCGCTGCGCCCAGCTCACCGTCGCCCACAACGGGCATCCCGCTTGTCACTACTGTGGCAACTGTACCCGTGGCTGCGACGTCGGAGCATTCTTTTCTCCGACCTGGTTCACGATCCCGGATGCCGAAGCGACGAAGAATCTCACCTTGCTGACCAACGCCTTGGTCCGCTGCGTGCTCGTGGACGAAAACGGGCTGGCCAAGGGCGTGGCCTATGTCGATCGCGGCACCAAGAGGGAAGTTGAAATTTACGCCCAGGTAGTGGTGCTAGCCGCGTCCTGTCTGGAAACCGCCCACATCATGCTGAATTCAAAGTCCCGCCATTGGCCTTCCGGCATTGCCAACTCCAGCGGACAGTTGGGTCGGAATCTTTGCGATCACTTGTACGGTGGTCCCGGCTTTGGATACCTGCCGCAGCTCCTGGGCCAACCCGCCACGCCAGACAATATCGCGGACTCGACCGTCGCCTGGATGCCGCGCTGGCAGAACTTGAGAAACCCGCGTGAGGAAAAATTCATTCGTGGGTATTCGGTCTACGTTGGTGGAGGATGCGGAGAATTTCCAGGCTACTACAACCAGATTGAAGGTTTTGGTTCGGAATACAAGGGCAATATCAAGCGCTACTATCCGACTCCCATTGGCGCCTTAATTCAGGCACCTTCTTTGCCGAGCCCGACCAACTTCGTGGACACCGACCCTGTCAAGAAGGACATCTTCGGAATCCCCCAGCTCCGCTTCCACTTTCAGTGGGGCGAGAATGAGCTGCTCATGTGGGAGCACTCCAAGCAGATGATGATCGATCTGTTCAAAGCCATGGGCGGCGAAATGTGGGGTGCCGACAGCGAACCAAATCGTCCCGGGACCAGCCTCCACGAAACGGGCGTCTGCCGCTTCGGAGCGAATCCCAAGACCTCGGTCACCAACAAATGGGCGCAGACCCATGATGTTCCGAATCTTTATATCTGCGATGCCAGCATTTTCCCAAGTCCCACGGATAAAACGACGACTATGCCGATCGTGGCTTTTGCCATGAGAAGCTGCGATTATATGCTTGGGAATTTCCGCAAGGGCGTCCATCGCCGTGTTTAGGCTGCCTGCTCACCGCCAGAAGAGCTTTACAGTAATCCCGGCTGGGCGCGCGGTCTTCCTCAATCGGCATTGCCAACGGCCTTGACTTAACCCCACGCACCCTGGTTTCGAAACCGATTCTTAAGCGCCCTAACACTGACCGGGGAACTATTGCGGGCAGGTGCGAGCTCAGCAGCCGTTGTCTCGCTGGCGTTCTCTAATAGTCTTTCCTCCAGATTGGAAATCATGAAATAGCCGCGCGAATGACACGAAGGAGCCTTCAAGCCGAAGACAGAGTCTCCGGAACGGGCTTGCTGGTTTCGCGGCTCGGCTCGTGCCCTCGATGGCTTGCGGGGGACGCTCTCACCGGCCGTCGCTCGAGCCCAACCTAGAAAATCCCGCCCGCAGCCTTGACGCGGACGTGCTCGGCATCCCCAAGCTCATGATCGGGAAATCACGCACCAGTTCGATGGCGCACTACCTAATACCCGCGCCTTCGACGATGGCAATGTAGCGATCGATGGGGAGATCCGTGAAGGTCTCGACGCGGCCACTCGGCGATGGCCAGCGAATTTCCAGCCAATCGATTTTGGTTCGTGCGCCGATGCCCAAGACTTCTCTGGGGTCGTGTGAAGAAAGGTAGCTGCCGCCACCGACTTTTAGCCGCGTGCGCTTCAGATCGCCCGCCTGCCAGCTAATTCTTGCCCCGACGGCGTCACGATTGGCTTTCTTGCCAATCAGCCGCACGCCGAGCCAGTGATTTCCCGTGGCTGCGACATTTTTCAGCAGCAAGGGCGCGCCTCCATTGGAGGTAACCAGGGCGTCGACGGCGCCGTCGTTATCAAAATCACCGATCGCCAAGCTGCGCCCCGCAAGGCTCTGGGCAAACGCCGGGCCGGCCGAAGCGCTGACATTCTCGAATTGGTGTCCCGTGTTGTGGAACAGAAGCAACGGCTCTTTGTACATAACGTGGCTCAGATGCCGTTCGATCTTATCGTCCGGGTGACCGTTCACAACAAAAAGGTCCACATTCCCGTCGTTGTCGTAGTCGAAGAATTTCAGCCCCCATCCGCTCATCAACCTCGTCACTCGGCCGATGCCCATCGGTCCCGTGATGTCGTCAAATGTTAGATTGTGGTTGTTTTTGTAGATGGAATACATCTCGTGGTCCACATTCGTGACGAAAAGGTCCTGCCAGCCGTCCTGATCGAAATCAGCCGAGTCCACGCCCATCCCGGAGCGCGGCCGCCCTTCCTGGCTGAAGGCTACGCCCGATTCCAGGCCAATGTCTGTGAATTTTCCATTCTTCTTGTTTAGAAGTAGAAAATTCTCAACCGTGTCATTGGCGACGAAAAGATCCATCCACCCATCGTTGTTGACGTCTGTGGCTACCACGCCCCAGGCTTTGCCCAAAGACTTGGCGATTCCAGATTCCTCGGAGACGTCCCTAAAGGTCCCGTCGCCGTTATTGTGAAAAAGCCAGCTGCGCACGCGCGGATAGACAGTCGGTATACAGTAAGACCGCTCCCCCGTTTGTGCGTCCTCGCAGTATTTGTTTTCCGACTTGCCGGAGTTGCCGAAGCGGCAGACAAAAAGATCCAGCTTGCCGTCATTATCGTAATCGAACCAAACCGCGCTCGAAGCCCACCCGGGCGCCGCCACGCCGGCCTCTTCCGTGACGTCCGAGAAAGTGCCATCACCGTCGTTTCGATACAAAATGCAACGCTCGTATTGGGTGACGTACAAATCGGGATAGCCATCACCGTTGTAATCCCCAACCGCCGCACCCATCCCATAGCCGTTCCCCCTGACGCCCGCTTGTTCCGTCACGTCAGTGAACGTTCCATCGCGATTGTTCTTGTACAGAGCATTGCGAAGCGGAGGTTTCGGATCGTAGAAGTCGCACTTGCCGCTGTTTATCAGGTAGATGTCCATCCAGCCGTCGTTGTCGTAGTCGAGAAACGCGCAGCCCGCTCCTGTAGTTTCCGGCAAGTAGTAGTCTTCCGAGCGCCCGTTCACGTGCGTCCAGGTGATTCCGCTTTTGCTTGCCGGAACTTCCGCAAACAGCGCCTGGGCTGGTTGTTCGGCGTAACGATTTTGCGCAGGGCAATGCCCAGAAAACCGAAGTGAACGCAAGAGCGGGCCGGAGCCAAACAAACTCACGTTGGCGGCCAGGGCTCGCAAGAAGTCTCGCCGCGTGAATCCCAGGCTGCCTTTTACACGATCGCGGGAGAAAAAGGGCGTGAACGCTGAGCTCACGGTTGGGGATTCCTTTGCCCGAGAGTCTGTTGTCCTCCGGCAAGACCGGGCGACCTCTCACTGTATAGGGTTGCACGCTGTTGCTTTACCTCCTGCGCGTTTAAGCGAGCGAATTCCGCACGAGCTTTTGCGGCTTCTGCCTTCCTGCCGACGCGCGCGTACGCGCTCCCCAACGAAAAGTACACTCTGGACTCGTTCGGAAACGCTTTCTCCGCGATTTCCAACTCCGGTATGGCGCCTGCCGCATTTCCCGTGTCGAGGCGCAGGAGGCCAACCAGATAGTGGGCAAACGGCAGGCGCGGCGAGAGTTTCAACGCTTCCTCTGCATAGTGCAATCCCTCCTCCGAGTCCACCTGATAGCGCACCGAGGCTATTTCCAGCATAGAATTTACGTGCTCCGGATCCCGTTTCAACTCGAGCTGAAACTGCTCCACGGCCTGGTCGGTCTCATTCGTTTCCAGAAGGAGCCTTCCAAACGCGAAATGCAAGTTGGGATAAGCCGGGTATTCGTCCACAAGTTGCGTATAGGTCCGCTTCGCCGGTTCGAAATCCTTCACGGTCAGCTGCGCTTCTGCCTCTCCCGCCCGCTCGACCACGGTGGCGCCGGGAGTGCCTTCGGGTGGCGCGTCCTTAGGCGCGATCAGTAGAGCGGCGAGGCCCAGCGCGGTGTTCACCTCTTTGGTCCGGATATGGAGTTTGGCCAATTGACTCAGGGTTTCCTTCGCATCGCCGAACCTTCGCGCCCGCAATTGAAGAAGGCCGAGGTGATAGAGGGCGACGGTGCGCAGCTGCTCGTCTTTGATGATGTTCAGCTGTTCCGCCTTCAACAGACTCTGCAGCGCCAGTGCATCTTTACCCAATTCGAATTGGCACAAACCGAGCATCGCGTGAGCGGTGCCGTTCGCCGGATCCAGAGTGACCAGCTTTTGAAAAGCCAGCGCGGCCTTCGCGTATTGATCCTGGTCATATTCGATCGTGGCGAGCGACCACCAACCTTCCGTCCACTTGGGGCGCAGTGCCAAGGCTTTTGTGTAGAGCGTGGCCGCTTCTTCGAGGCGATTGGCGTCGCGAGCCTCGGCAGCCCGTTGGGAAAGCGTCGCGAAGCTCGAAGAGGCGGACCTGCTTTGCCCGCAAGCGGCACCACAGGGGAGTAGCCGTGAACAAAGGAAGAGAAAGCAGATTGCCGACCGGCGTGCTTCTCGGAATGACAGTCTGAGGCTAATCCTTGGTTTCACGGAACGTTCATCCGGCGACCGCTAGCGAGGGGAAACATGAACACAAGAAATAGTGTAAATCGAAAGCTGCCAACGAGTCAGCTTCCCGGGGTAAAGGGAACTCGTTGCCGGCCCTTCGTTTTGAAATGTGGGCGCGCGATGAAGTCCGTCCTCCCTCGGCTTAGAAGCTGAAGCGCGCCTGCAGCTCGATGATCCGAGCACCGAGAGAAGATTGCGACTCACCGAAATGCGAGTTGGTGATCTCGGCCTGGATGCCTCCGCTATATTGTTGGCCGTTTCCATTCAGATTGAGTCTGTTGAACAAGTTATAGAAGTTTGCGCGAAACTCGATCCTTCCGTTTTCACCGACAAGCTTCATCTTGGGAATGCCAAACGACTTGCTGAGTGTCGCGTCGATGTCAAAGTAGCCGGGGCCATGAAACGAATTGCGAGCGATTCCCGGTTTGGTTGGCAGGGGGCCAAGAGGTTGCCGGCCGCTTGGGCATAGCGAAGCCGGCGGATTGGGAAAGAGACAGGGGAAGAGAACACCGCCAGACAGATTGGGAGGAGTGAAGAACGCACTTCCCCCGCCAGCAGTGGCTGCGCTGCTGCCAAAGTTGGCGGTGAAACCGCCCTTGTATGCCCCGGGCATGTAGATACCAGCTTGGTTCCCGGAGTTGCTGGATGAGCCTCCCGCGCCAGCCCCGCCGAAATTAAAGACCGGATCACCAACTCCGAAGTCGCTCGCACCCTGGAAGTTATATAGCGGCGTCCAGGGAAAGCCGGTGTGAGCATTGAGAATGCCGGACAAACTCCAGCCGCCAGCCATTTTCTCCACCCAACTCTGGCTGCCGTGAAAGATCGTTGGGGACCACACGCCGAACATCTTAAACGCATGGCGGACATCGTAGTCGGAGGTTGCGAAGCCTGTCGCGAGGTTCCACGGGTAGTAGCCGCTCGAGTAGGCGTTCGAGCCGGAATCAATGCCATGGCTTAGGCGATACTGGGTGTCCAGCGAGAAAGACTGGCTGAAACTATGCTTCAGTTCCAACAGGAGAGCATTGAAGCGAGCCGAGCCGTCATCGGCATAGTAAGTGATGCCGCCAACCAGCGGATTGAATGCAATGCCGCTCGCAGAGGCGGCGTCATAGATGTTGTAGTGCTCGAGCAAGTGGCGTGTGTTGCTGCCCTGGTATCCGATGGAGGCTACCCACTGGTGCCCCAGATCGTACTCGGTATCAAAGGAATAGTGGTAGGTATACTCCGTCGGGAAATTGGCCGGGAGCGCGACCAAGGAGACACATCCGCTTGTCGTGGTTGGAGTGAGGCAACTCGGCAACGGCAAATTGTTGCTGCCAAATGTTAGGATGGCGTTCGGATTTGCCGCATACCCGTTTGGATTGTGGACGTTTGAGGGGAAGCTATTGATGTAGAGGAGCGTGCAGCTGGTCGTATCCAGAACCGTAGGTGGGCACGCAAAGTTCGGGCTGTTGTCAACGAACGGCGGATTAAAGCGGGTATCCAAACTGTTGGATTGCGTCAGGCCTTCGTAGGCAATTCCGACGCCGCCCCGAAGTACAAGGCGGTTGCCGAAGGAGTGCCCGGCAAACTCTCTAGGACTCCAAGCAAAGCCAAGCTGCGGGCCGAAGTTCCCTTTCTGGGCATTGTATTGGCTGCCACCCGTGCGGACTCTCAGGTTGCTGAATAGATTAGCTCCCGTGCCAAACACCACGGTGGCCAGCAGGCCGTTCTTCGCCGTAATTGGACCGTAATAGTCCCAACGCAGCCCGGCAGTTATCGTCAGGTTTGGCCGCAGCTTGTAGTTGTCCTGATAGAAAAGCCCCACGAGGTTGTCCCGCACGTCCTTGCGCAGCGCCGAAGGCACGCCGGTTTTGGGATCGGACTGCGCACTTTCTACGACCGGGGCATCGTTGAGGAAGTCCCAAATGTTGTTGAACGTATAGGTGGGACGATCGGCCCAGAAAGGAGCGTCAACCGACAGCAGGCGAGTAAATTCGCCGCCCATCTTCATGGTGTGCGCGCCGTGAACTTTGGTGAGTACATCTTTGCCGGCGTAAGTCCACTGATCGAAACCGTTGAAAGAGCCTATCCCGAAGCCGTTCACGCCAATGCTTCCCGTCGCGTTGAAACTGATTTGCGGCAGCCCCCACGGGGCGTTCGGATTGTTGCCAAGATCTTTGTTCATCCAGCCCGCCGCGTTGATGCGCACCTCATTGAGCAAGTTGGGGCTGAATGTGTGGTCCCATAAGAGCGTCTCTGCATGGTTGAGGTAATTGCTGTTAAACGTGTTCATCAGCCGAATGCCATTCCCGGTAATGCTCGTCGAAGTGTTCGGCACGTGATAAAGGCTAAAGGCCACCAAGTCCTTGCTTGTCACGTTGAAGTCCAGCCGCCCGTTGTACTGCACGTGGCTGCTGGTACTGGGATTGAGAATGCCCGTATACAAGGCGATGTCCGGAGTGGTTCCTAGGTTGCTGGCTCCGCCGGACCCATTGCCACCTGTGCCCGGACTGTTGCTGCTCGTGTAACCGGCATCGCGTGTGCCGAGAGGGGCACTGAGACGAGACCCGAGGTTGAGTCCCTGGCCGGGAATCATATGGCAATTCGTACCCTCTAGCAGGCCAGCCTGCAGGCAGGTCTGATCCACCTGCGTGCCGCCGTTTGGGCCGGCGCCCGGAAAGGCGAGGAATTTTGCCGCATTAGATCCGGAAGGAGCTAGGGAAGCGAACTGTGAGGTCGTATACCAGCCGCTCTGGGTGGCGCCCGCCGCATTGTTGTCCAACCTCTCGTAGCCGAAAAAGACGAAGAGTTTGTTCTTGAGGACGGGGCCTCCGGCAGTGCCGCCCCAGTCGTTAAAGCGGTTGTTATCGCGCACGTTGGCACCGCCACCGCAGCAGGAACCTGGATAACCGTTGTACTTTGTGAAGGCGTCGAGGCCCGGGCGGTGTGCTTTGAAAAAGAAGCTGCCGTGGTACTGATTCGTACCGTTTTGGGTGATGATCTGAACCTGCGCTCCTCGATAGCGTCCGTTTTCCGCGTCGTAGTTATCTGTAATTATCTTAACTTCTTTGATGGCGTCTTCATTCGGTGTGACGACCGACGTGCCGCCCCAAGTGACGCTGGTGGTCCCCACGCCGTCGATCTGGTAATTGTTCTCGCCGGTGCGGGCGCCATTGGCGCTGATTTGCCCGCCGTTTTCAATCTTAAAGACGCCTTCCGCACCACCGGTGCCGCCAACCGTTGTTGAGGGTAAGTTGCTAGTTCCGTTTCCACCTGCCTGTTGTGCGCCATCACCGAAGGCGCCCGGCGCGAGCTGAAGAAGCTGGAAGGGGTCGCGGCCGATTGACGGAAGCGCCTGGAACTCTCTGGCATTGACCGTTCCCGACAGGTTGGAGGTTTCTGTGTCGATCAATGGCGTGGAATCCCCGCTGACGGTAATACTCTCGGTGACCTGGCCCACCTCCAACTGAATGTTCACTGCATTTGCCTGCTCTGCGATCACGCTTACATTATCGAGCACCTTTTTCTTGAAGCCCGGTTTCTCCGCGGTGATCGAGTACTGGCTTGGTGGAAGTCCGTTGAAATTGTAGATTCCGCTGTCGTTGGTCGTCGTTGTGAGCGTCTGGCTCGTTTCGTGGTTTGTCAGCGTAACCGTGGCACCGCTCACTACCGTCCCTTGTGGATCCGTCACCACCCCCTGAATCGACGCGCGGTACTGGGCCTCGGCTGCCGCAGCCAGAAATACCGCGCCAATAAACACAATAGCCCGTGTAGAGATTTTGCATAGGCTCATGCGTTGCTCCTTCACCCCAAAGAGAATTCTCAAAGGCCGGGCAGTATCAGCTGAATCGATTCACTACTTGTTGCGCGGGAGTATAGCAATGGAAAAACGGATGTCAAGGACTATTGACGTCGGGTCTTGAGGCCCTCGGCGCCCGGCCCGCGCCTGGATTCCTGCCATCTACTCAGGGTGCGTTGCCGCGAGTTTTTTCAGCATCACGGCAATCTCCGGGTTCGACATAAAGCTCTTCCACACCAACCCGCTTCGGTAATTCTCAATCATAGTGACCATGGGAGCCTGGTTCAGTCCCATGTAGATGGGGGACACCCAATCTTGGCTGGCGTTGTACGCGTCGCGCGGGCCGTAGATGTCCCACAACTCTGCTCCCAGATCCCGGTAGTAGTGTTTCAGCGCCGCCATCGATGCCTCCGGGGTGTAAGGAAACGATGCAAGCGCTCCGGTCGGCGTAATCGTACCCAAATCATGGTCATTGTCAGGTGCGTGTGGTACGTAGCCGTAAGGACCGTCGCTGGCGGTCAGGCCCCACGCATTGGCTCCGTAACCTTGGAAGTGTTTCGGGTTGGCCATCGAATACGCGAGGCTGATTCGCGCAGTGTTGCGGTTGTTCTCAAAATAAGTTGCCCGAGTGTATGCATCACGCAGGCTGTGAGGATCAAACCCCAGGAATGAATAATGCGTGAAAAAAAGCGGTCCTCCCGTCCCAACGCCCACGTCCAACTCAATCCCGAAGTACGTTTGTCGATTCCAATAGTGCTTGCCATCCGCGCTGCCGGACCATCCTTGGCGGTAATTCTGCCCGATCTCCGACTGGTTCGCCCATCCGGTGTAATAGATCTGTGCGGGCACACCGTGCGTAGGCGACGCGATGGCAAGCAGATACGTGATCATCGCTTCATTGAAGCCTATCAAGGAGTGGTGAATCTGCCACGCCCATCGCGGTGACCAGTGCCAGTAGAGGAAATCGCCCTTCGGACTTTGTTTGTACCAATCCCATTCCACCGCTTCCCACAGTTCGGTAATCCTGCGTCGCAGCCCTGTTTCGCTTTGCTTGTCTCGGTTGAAGTATTGCCGGGCCGCCAGCAATCCCTCTATCAGGAATGAAGTCTCCACGAGGTCGCCACCGTCATCGAACATCCCAAAGACAGGCATGGTCTTACCCGTATGGCCATCCATGTAGTGGGACCAGGCTCCGTGATAACGATCTGCTTTTTCGAGAAAACTCACAATCTTTTCAAGCCGCTCGATTCCTTGTGGCCGTGTGATGAAGCCGCGTTCCACACCCACCAGCAAGGTCGTGATTCCGAATCCGCTGGCACCGGTAGCCACAATTCTCGCGTCGCCCGGAATATTCTCGAGCGCCATGCCCGAATGTTTGTCCGCTCCTTCCCAGTAGTAGGAAAAGCAAGCCTCCTCGAACATCGTCAGCAACTCTTCATCGGTGAACTCGCGCGTCGTCGCTCCCGCAGCGTTTGAAAGCGGGGAGAGCGCATATTTTTTGTTCGAGGCTGCCACTTTGTATTCCGCGTGCACGCCAGCTTGTCCTAGAAAATCCTCGTATCGAAAGATTCCGGGCAGTTGAATGCCTATCGGCGTAAACGCTGATCCATCCAGAGAACGGTAGATCACGTAGCGGGCTACCTCGAGGCCGCCCTGGTCTTCCCATCTCACTTCAGCATGCCGGTCGTACCCCACAGCCTTCACGTTTTGTGGAGTTGGCGGCTTTGGCGCGGAAGTTTGGTCGTCCTTACCGGCTTCATCGATGCGGATCTCGTCCACCAGGAGCGTATGCCTGGCCCCATCTGCCCGCCCTTGGTGAAATACAATGTCTTGCAGGTATTTCGGGACAAATTCATAGATGGAACCGGTCGCGAACACCGAGAAAGGAAGGCGTATCTCGGTCCACTTCGCTGCGGGCAGGTCTCCGGTGAATTTGCTCAAGGGCAATGAGTCGGTGAAACTCTCTGGGAATTGAGGCGCCTGCAACCTGTCGCGTGTATCGGAAAGCGTGATCATCGGCAGGTCAGCGGCCGCAATCCCCTCAGGTGCATAGCACCACAGATAAATCGCGTCCCCGCGCAATCCGGGGAAGCGGTTCCTAAAGTCCAATAACCGGATTTCCGCTTCCCATCCCCCGCCCTGGTTCGATGTCCACGTCAATCTCAGCGAGTTCGGCGGCGTGAGAAAAGTCTTCTTGTCCACGGGTAGTTTCCCATTTTTTAATTCAAGGACGCTTCCTCGGTTCGCGCGCCCCGCGCTGTAGAAATAGGATTCGGGAGTGAGACTGTTGTCGAAGTAGACGTGGCGGTAGTAGTCGTCTGCGTCTTGCGCCCAAGCGCAAGCAACTGCGAATAGCCCGCAGAGAACGAGTCGCGAACTAGTGGCTCCCGCGAATCGGATAAACGTCGCACAGAATCGGGCCAGAATTGTTTTCATAGTTTCTCCCCACGTGGCGCGCCAGCTCGAGTACTAAACCCGAATCATCGTCTCCCAGCGCTGAGGTGTCTCTGCACGCGACGGTGTTACAATCCTCGCCGTCATGGCCGTCATCTTGCTCGCAGAGTGGTTGCCTGCTGGATTTCCGCCCGTCGGGCCACGCGCGTGAACCCGGTGACCGCCCTCCGCTGCGAATAGCCAAAGCGAGTCTCCAGAACGCGTCAGATAGCTTTCTCCGAGCCTTCCTTAGTGGAGTTCACTCAACTGTTCGACGAGATGTTCGGCGCTCTGGAAGATGACCTGTTCTCTAGTCGGGATCCGTTCTGATTACCAGCCGACCGAGGCCGGAAACGCTCGGAACAGCGAACCCTATCTCACGCCCGCGCGAAGTCGACTCTAGGACCTCCGTACTGCTGCATCGCATCTGCATCCTCAGTGAAGGGCTTAGCTGGATCAACGTACCCTAAGAGGTTACAGGGACCAAGTTCCGGCCCCTGGCACTACTCGTGGCTAAAACATCGCGCGGGTCACCTTAGACAAGCACATCCCAGATTTACTCCCTTTTCTTCGGTGCATTTAGCCCCCCCGATGATTGCAGGTCTTTCCCTGATTGACCGGCTACAGCAGAGACCTAAGCTGGCGGTGATGAAGCGACATGTTTGTCCGAACTGCGCACCTCACCGTCAAGAGGCTGCCCCGCGAGCGTCGAAGCCTCGGCCCGGCAAGGTTGGGAAATAAGGTTGCTGCATGGGTTGTTGAGAGAACGTCCTGATGAGCAAAAGAGATGGACGCAAAAGGGTATTGTTCGTTTGCATAGGGAATGCCTGCCGCAGCCCAATGGCGGAAGCCATTGCACGCCTGGATGCCTCCGATACAATCGACGCTGTCAGCGCCGGCTTGATGCCTCTTGGCTTCGTGCCAGACCTAACCCAGCAAACGCTGATGAAAAACGGGTACTGGATGGAAGGCTTGGAGTCCAAGGGTATCTCCGCCGAAATTTGGAAACAGGCGGACATTGTGATCAACATGAGTGGACGCCCTCGGGAATTGGCTTTTCGGGAATACTCGAAAGTCGAAGATTGGGAAATGGAGGATCCCTTTGGCGAAAATCTCGAAACTCATCAGCGAGTCTTCGAGAAAATTCGGCTGCGTGTTGGGGAATTAGCTCAACAATGCCGAAGGAAAAACGGCGCGACGGCTAGTGCGGAACGCCGCACGCGCGCGCGGCTGGGCGCCACATCCCTGATCTTCACAACCACGAACGACGCGAATGGCGGCATCGTTTTCAATATAAGTGAAGACGGATTGGCCTTATCGGCCGCCATGCGCTTGCTCGACGGCCCTCTGGACATGCGAATTCAATTGCCGGAATCCCGTAATTGGATCGAAGTAAGGGGCCGGCTTGCATGGAAGAGCAAATCCAACAAAGAGGCCGGGATGCGATTTGTTGATTTGACCGGGGAAGCGCGTCAGCACATAAGGAATTGGATTGCTTCACAGGCTCCGGCCCTCGATTTTTCGGAACCAACGGACACCTCTTCCGAACAGCGGCATGCGCGCCCGGAGATCACAAGTGCTCCCCCGCTGACAAAAATGATCGCCAGATCGCCGAGGTCCGGCGTCGCTCGCGAAGAACACCTGGCGTCTTGGCTTTTTCCTCCTGCATCTGCTGCTACTTCCACGTCACCGACCGCCAAGCCTCCCCTTTCTGAACCGAAACCTTACGTGCGGACGAGCGAACAGTCGGACAAGAACGCTCCTCAATCCGGACCGCAACCAGCCTCCAAACAGAGGGGTCTTCGAGCGCCACAGCGAAGATTGGTGACGTTTGTCGCCGTCGGTCTGCTGATAGGATTCATCGCCTTGGCTCTTGAATGGGTAGCGACGCGATTGGACGGCCGAAATGAAAGCATTACCGCGGACACACGTAGATCCGCGGAGTCCAGCGGAACGCTTCCGAGTCCTCCTGTTAGCAGCGTTGCGAGTGGGCCCAACCCCGTCGAGGACAAATTGAGCACGCCAGTGTCGGAAGCGAGGCCTTTGCCTACCGACAACGAGGACAGTTTTCCTGATGTCTCCGCCGAAAATGCTCGTCGGCAAGTTTCTGTCGCGAGGGGAACTTTTCCGAGGACAGCTCTCAAACCTCCGCGTCCTCCCAAGAAGAGCGCTCTCCCGCACCTACAGCCAACGGAGCAGCTTCCAGGTGTTGTAGCTTATGCGAATAGTCATCTCATCGAAAAATCCCAGCCGCAAATCGCGGTAAGCCAGCCTTCATCTGCGGAGCTAGCGGAGACCGCCAAGCCGTCCCCAGTGAACGCGGCATCGAACGCCGCAGCGGATGCTCCAACCGCTGACCTCAAAGAAAAGGAAGACTCTCGGGCTTCGGCTAAGCAGCCGGTGACAGCTGCGCAGATGGCCGGGGAAGTTTCCGTAGTGACTGATCCGTATCCGTCGCTTCGTCGGGATGAACGCGGTTCGAAGAAACAGAAACACGGAGCCAGTCTGGAGCTCGGACACCTGGTCTCACGAGTGGTGCCAGTTTATCCGGAGGAAGCAAAGCGACAAGGGATTCAGGGCACTGTGAAGTTGCACGCCGTCGTGGACCGGTATGGATCAGTGAAAAGCCTGCAACCCGTGAGCGGCCCGGCGATTCTTGGGGCAGCGGTCGTGAATGCGGTTCGGCAATGGCAGTATACAGAAACCAAGCTGGCTGGGCAGCCAGTGGAAACGGAGGTGGATGTAGCTGTCGTTTTCCGGCTTTCGAATCCTGCGACACCTAAGTCCTGATGCGATTGTGCGGCGGCGCAGAGAAATCTCCCCGCTGGTTGCTGAAGAGGGCACGAATTCAGACGCTCCGGATTTTTTGCTGCCACCGTCTCTACCGCCCAATAGGGCCAAGAATGTTGCCTGCTACGGCACCGAAAGCGTCACCGTGTGGTTTCCTCCGCGGTGCGCCAAGGCGGCCGCAGTACCGGCCGCCGCTGCGCCTGCCAGACCGAGAAGAATCCAGCGCGTATGAGAATGCCCTTTTGATTTCGGCGCGGCCGAGGATGACAGCAGCTCAGACTTCGCCGAAACGGTCAGCGACTGCCCCGCTTGCAGAAGCTGGCCGGACTTGCCTTCCACCGTGAGAACGGAAATCTTGCCTTCCGAGCAATAAACGAGGAAAGATCCGTCCTGCGCCCTAGTAACTCTTAACGCGGTTGCTATCGATCGAACTGAGGGGACAACAACGTAGTTTCCAATCCGCACGATCAACCCGTCTGAGCCGGGAACCGAATCCAACAGAACCGTGCCTTCCTCCAATCCGGTAATGTATTGATCGTTTCCGGACAGTACGACCTGACTAAGCGGACGAATCTTCAGGGTGCCTTTTCCGGCTACGGCAAGTGTCGCCTCGCCTGATTCCCCGGTTCGAATTTTGTCGCCGGAAGAAACGGTGGACATGACGGAAATGGGCGAATCGTTGACATAGACTTCTCCCAGACTCGTCAAGGAGCCAAGTCTTTCTCCAGACTGTTCCTGTTGCGACGTACGCGCCCAAGCAGGGATTGATAGCACACACAGCAACGCCAGAAATAGACTGACGTTGAGACCCGCATCGACGCAAATCGACGCCTTCCGGTTTTCGCGCCGGCTAGCTCTTGATAAGTTCACGGTTTTCATCGCTGAGATGCCACCTCGCAGGGGATGGAAACGATGTTCGCCACATTTGCGTCGCTAATCCATTCGGTTTTTCCTTGAATTCAGGATAGTGAATACACTGTACAGCGGCGTTGCCTCCCACTTCGCGTCCGCACGTTCCATGCCGGCTTAGGGTCTCAATCGCATAGCTAACCAACGATTTCAAAAGCAGCCGGCGCGGACCGGAGCTATTCAGGTCTTTACATTACCGAGAAATCGAGAAACTCCCATATTGCACAGCCATCAAATCGGCTATAGGTTCGGTTAAGGTCGAAATAATCCAACGACGCGCACCCATGAGACCGGCCAGCCCTGTCCTCTGGTGGAGGGGGAAGGGTGTACTCGATCTGGCAAACGGTGCTGATCATCTCCGACGACGCGCAGCATCGAAAAACAATGTCGATTGCTGCCGACGAGCATGGCATGGCAAGGGGTTCTCGCCTCCAGCTTAGAGGAAGAAATACGGATTCTGAGCGGTTGTCTGGCGGCAGCGACAGTTCTGGATTCGGGAATCCCAAGTTGAGGCTTGCATCAGAAGAACCACAGGATACAGGACATTGTGAAGTATTTGGCGGGCCGGGTCATTCTCGACTTCGGCGAAACTTCCGCCCCCCAAGCAATGGAACTCGCGCCATGAGATGCCGAATGTGGCTGGCAGGCCTGATTGTATTCTTTTCATGTGTGACTTCGGCGAGGGCGGACACCGGAGTCATCGTTCGAACGACTAACCTTTCAGCTCTCCAGACTCTTTGCCTGCTTCCCACCACGTGTACCGTGGTAGGGAACCTCGACGGTAGCTTGGGGCAACTGTTTCTTGTGACGACGCCGCTTCCCGTGGCGAACTTACTCGGACTTCTAAATGGCGTGGTCGGGTTCGTTGATGCGGAGGTGGACCAGGCACTGAGTTTGGTCGGGGGGCTGAATGTAGTTCCTACTCCGCTCGATCCCGCACTGATGTCGGATCGAGCTCCGGTCGTCTATCCTGCGGGCTCTACGACGACCGCCTGGAATTCCTATGTAAACCAGCCTGCCGCCGGCGTTGTGGAAGTGCAAACTGCGCAGGGCGACTTCCATGTGACTGGCACAGGCATCGTCGCCGATATTGATACCGGTGTGGACCCCAATCAACCGGTGTTGCAAAGCGTGTTGCTGCCGGGCTACGACTTCACCAGGAATCAGTCAGGTGGTTCAGAAATGAACGACTTGGGTTCGGGTTTCCCAACGCCGAGTTGCACCACCACCTGTTCAGGGGCGGCGCAGGTGAATCAATCCACCGCCGCTGTGTTGGACCAATCCACCGCTGCCGTTCTGGATACGAATCCGCAATACGCCGCGTTCGGTCACGGCACCATGGTGCTGGGAATTATCCACCTGGTAGCGCCAACTGCCGAACTTCTACCGTTGAAGGCGTTCAAATCGGACGGGACGGCGAAGCTGTCCGATATTTTGCGCGCGATCTACTACGCGGTGCAGCAAGGCAACGCCAACGTCATCAACATGAGTTTCGATACGAAGACTTCGTCCACGGAATTGAAGAACGCACTCGACTACGCGAACCAGCTCGGCCTGACGTGCGTGGCTTCAGCCGGAAACGATGGCGCCCAGGAGACTGTGTATCCCGCGGCGCTGCAAACTGATGTGATGGGCGTGGCTTCGGTGGGATCAACGACGGCCACCGATGGCACGCGGTCATCGTTCTCGAATTACGGAAACTCTATCGTATGGGTAGTGGCACCGGGCGAACAGATTGTCACTACCTACCCTTTCAGCTCGTACGCCGCGGGCTGGGGCACTTCTTTCAGCGCTCCTTTTGTTTCGGGGGGCGGGGCGCTGTTGCACGCCCTCAGGAGCGCCATCACCGAATCTGAGTCAGCGACAGCGACAGCAAATGCGGCGCCACTAACTCAAACAGGCATGGGTCACGGCCGCTTAGATTTGGTTCCGGCACTCCAGTCTTTGTCAGGAGGAGGCGGCGGGAATCCCGACTACACGGTTTCCGTGTCCCCACTCAGCCAGACCATAGTCGCCGGACAAACAGCACCTTTTACACTGTCTGCGGCACCAGCCAATGGATTCAATCAGACGGTGTCGTGGAGTTGCATGGGCGCGCCGGCGGGAGCGACCTGCAGTGTTACACCTTCGACGTTGACGCTGGACGGTACACATACGGCAACGGCCACGGTCACTTTGACGACGACGGCGCGAAGCATGGTATTACTGCCGAACTTGCTTCGAACCTCGCCTCTCCGATTAACGTGGTATGCATGGGCATTGCGGCTAGCGTGCGTGGCCGTGCTTGCCGCACTACTAGGATTTTGCGGGCGAAGAAGGTGTTCCGAGCTGCGACTGGGTCTCGCAAAAACGGCCGCGGTGGTCGCGCTCTTGCTTTGCGCGTATTCCTGCGGCGGCGGCTATGGGGGTGGCGGGGCCGGTCCGCCAGCACTGTATTCGATAACGCTAAACCCAGGCACCGTCAACGGAGGCGGAACTGCTACCGGCGGGGTCACGCTAAATCAGCTAGCGCCGAATGGCGGGGCGTCGGTATCTCTTTCTAGCAACAGCGCTGCGGCGACTGTGCCTGCCAGCGTGACAGTGACGGCCGGAGAAGCCAGTGCAACGTTCAGTGTGAGCACCGGGTCCGTTGCCACTTCCACGCCGGTGACCATAACTGGGTCTTACGGCGGAGTGACAAAAACGGCCATGCTCACGGTAACGCCCGTAAGTTCCGGAGGTACGCCGGCAGGAACATATTCGCTCACGCTAACGGGCACGTCGGGTAACCTCAGCCATTCGACGACCGTTCAAGTAATTGTCAACTAGCTGCGCTTCCGCTCGGCCCCGCCTTCCCAGCCAACCGAAATCAGCTGGACCGCGTTCGAGACCGCCAAGATGTCACAAATCTCGCAGCACCGGCCCTCTTCGATTCTTTGCGACTCTTTGCACTTGCTCTTTGCTTTGAAGTTTTTGACGAAAGAACACTGCTTTCAAATCCTGCAACGATATTTGTGTCTTTTTCCCGTGGGCGGCCTCGCGGGAGTGCGTAATTGTCTTTGTGATGATCTAAGCAACCCCTTCCTTCCTGTGACACTCCTTCCTGTTGACATTCCACAGGAACCAGCGTACGCTCCTGTGGACAGGCCACAGGAACACGATGGTGGCAAGCAAATTAGAACTGATGGTGCTGAAGGCCCTCACGGCCATGGGTCCGTGGCATGGCTACGGGATCGCGCAATGTGTTGAGCAAATTAGCGAACAAGCGCTCGAGATTAACCAAGGCACGATTTCTGCATCGCTTGTTTGTCTGCAACAAACGGGGCTGGATCTCCTCGGGGGGTTCGTCGGAAACAACCGCAGGGCGAAGTTCTACTGCATCACAAAAGCAGGACGCAAGCAGCTTTCGGCAGAGGCGGCGAACTGGGAGTGGATCTCTGGGGTGATGGGTCGTGTGCTGCAGATAGCAGAACGGAGCTAAATGCCCATGTTTGATTGGCTTCGAGTGGCTGTAGCAAAAGCCCGCGCGCTGTTTTCGAACCGTCGTCTCGATGAAGACTTTGCCGAGGAGCTGCAGGCTCACTTGGCCAGTCTCACCGAGGAAAACCTCAACAAAGGCATGAGCGCAGAGGAAGCGAACCGCGCGGCTCGGCTGCGCTTGGGAGGGCTCACGCAACTCCGAGAGACCCACCGCGAACTTCGAGGCTTGCCGATTGTCGAGACGCTGTTCCGGGATGTGCACTACGCGCTGCGAACACTGCGCAAGAATCCGGGCTTGACGCTCGCGGCTGTTCTCACCCTAGGTCTCGGAATCGGTGCCAATACCGCCGTCTTTAGTATGGCTCAAGGCTTTCTGCTCAAACCCCTTTCTCTGCCCAACCTCGATCGCCTGGTAGCGGTAGGTGAGTTGCAGGCCTACGACAACAACAATACGATTCGCGCTTCCCCGGCAAACTACCTCGATTGGGTATCTCAAAGCAGGTCGTTCGACCGAATTTCGGCATTCGATTGGGAAAGTGTGAATCTCAGTGGAGTAGCCCAGCCCCTGGCAGCTCAGGGGATCCATGTCTCGGCAGACTTTTTTGGAGTGCTGGGAGTAAGACCCCTTCTTGGACGTACTTTTTTGCCGGAGGAAGATCAGCCCGGGCACGAACACGAAGTAGTTCTCACCCGAGGCCTGTGGGAGCGGCAATTTGGTGGCGACCAGAGTGTCGTTGGAAGAACCGTTCGTATCAATGGCAGCCCCTACACGGTTGTGGGCGTGATGGACAAGGATTGCAAGTTCCCGCAGAGCGTCGAACTCTGGCTCCCGCTGGCACTGGACGCGCAAGCACGGCACGACCGTAACGATCGTTACCTGCAGGTGATGGCGCACCTCAAACCCGGAGTTACCCGAGAACAAGCCCAGGCAGAGATGAAAACAGTGGCCGGTCGTCTGGCGCGTCAGTACCCTCAAACGAACCGCGATTGGAGCGCACAGGTAATCTCGCTGCGCGACTACGCGGTCTTCCGGGGCAGTGGCCCATTTATGTTCCTGCTCATGGGTGCGGTCGGTTTTGTGCTGCTCATCGCCTGCGCCAATGTGGCTAACCTGCTATTCGCTCGCGCAACCGGACGACAGAGAGAGATTGCAGTGCGTGCCGCGCTAGGTGCAAGCCGATGGCGAGTCGCGCGCCAATTGCTTTCCGAAAGCGTTGTGCTCGGGCTCCTCGGTGCGGGCGCCGGCGTGTTACTGGCGCAATGGGCGATCTACCTAATCCTCGTGAATATGCCTCCCGACCTCGAGCGGTTTGTCGCTGGTTGGGACCAAATTCGTCTGGATGGTACAGTCTTCGTCTTCGCTCTGGCGGTCGCAGCTACCGCCGGGGGCCTTGCCGGTCTCGCTCCCGCGTTCCAAAGTTGGCGGCCGGACTTGAATGCCGTCATCAAGGAGGGAGCGCGGAACAGTTCCGGTGGCCGTTCGAGTCATCGCCTGCGCAACGCTTTCGTGATTACTCAAATTTCGCTCGCGCTCACCCTGATCGTGGGTGCCGGGCTCATGGTCAGAGGCTTTCGCGGTCTTCTCGATACCAATCGCCGTTTCCACCCAGAGAGTCTGCTCACGATGCGGCTGGTTCTGCCCGATTCCCCAGCATTCAAAGACCCGCACCGGCGCGCCGCATTTTATGACCAAACGCTCAAGGAACTAGGTGCCCTCCCGGGTGTTCGCTCGGCTACGTTAGTGACGGGCTTTCCTTTCTCGGGTTTGATGAACAGTGGTACTTTCAGCGTCGAAGGGCAGCCAGCTACTAACACGGGCGCCCAACGCTTCGCAATTATCAAAGATATAAGTCCGAACTATTTCGGGACGATGGAGGCTCCCTTGCTTCAAGGCCGAGCGTTCAGCGATTTTGACGGACCTGATTCGGCTCCGGTTGCACTCATTAGCGAACGGTTAGCCAAGCTCCATTCGCCGAGCCGGAGTCCCCTCGGCCGCCGCATCAAGGTCGGCGCCCAAGACTCCTCCGAGCCTTGGCGAACCATTGTTGGGGTAGTGGGCGACATCAAATACGACTGGGCGGCTGCTTCGTCCGAGCCGGTCATCTACCGGCCGTACCGTCAAGCGCCGCAGAATTACGTGGCTTTTGGCCTGCGCACTACCGTGGAACCCGGCTCTTTGGTTTCCGCCGCCCGTTCCGCCGTCACCCGCGTCAGCCGCGACCAGCCTATTTTCAACGTAGAAAGCTTGGATCGCGTGATCCGCGACAACACTCTGCCAATCGCGTATGTTGCAGTCATGATGGCCGTTGCTGGGGCGCTGGCGTTGCTCCTTGCCTCGGTCGGCGTGTACAGCGTCATGGCCTACTCCGTGGCCGAGCGCACTCACGAGATTGGCGTTCGCATAGTGGTCGGGGCTCGGCCCACTGAGGTCGTGCGCCTCGTCGTTGGCCGTGGCCTTCTGCTCACGGTCTTGGGATTTGCTTTTGGTCTGCCGTGTGCATTCGGCTTGGCTCACCTGGAGGCAAACTTGCTTGCTGGCGTCGACGCAAAGGACTTTTGGACGTTTTCCTGGGTTTCCGCGCTGCTGGGTGTCGTTTCACTTCTGGCCTGCTATCTCCCGGCTCGGCGTGCCATTCGCGTTGATCCGATTGTGGCACTGCGGCACGAATAGTGCGTTTCTCAGTTTGTTCCAGTTAGGGCCTAAGAGTAGATGAGTATCACTGATCGATCGAAATCAATGTCTTCCCATTTCAAACCGAGTAGTTCGCCCGCTCGTAGACCGTCACTCACCACACGGTTACGAAGCATTGGCTTGTTCCGATCGAAAAACGGACTGTGTGCCAACGCCCTAACCTAGACAAGTTCGCAACAAGCCGATCTTGAAGGCACTTGAGTGAGGGTGAGCGGAAGAGACCCACACTCTGCGCATAGTATCCGCCAGGGCGTTCCAATGCTCATCGATGTACTCTTTGACATTCGCGAATTGCTTCTTCTTAACTGATCTGGCCACGGATCGTGCTGGCTGCTTCCTAGCCAGAATTGGGGCGACGCTGTTTCAATATCCTGCTCACAGCTTCGAAGATGAGGTAGTTGATGCTCGGCACTGCGGCGTATTTCACTTTTTGAACACCGCGGAACGAACGGCGAAGTTCAGGCATCAGGGCTTGGCATGAGGGATTCTACTGACAGCGAAGAGGGGTCCAAACCTGCTTGTTCAGGGTCTCGACCTGTCATATAACCCGACCGTGAGGTCATCATTGTTCCCGCGGAAGGTACGAGCAATCCTACCTCGACTTGCGTTCATCGTGCGGGGAATCTCTCTCGCTGTGCTGATTCTGCCCGTCTCACTCATAGCGCAAGATCATCCGCCGCGCCGCCAATCTGAACCGCCCCCACAAAGTCCCCCCGCGGCCGCGGATTCGTCACCCGCCTCCGATCCGACGACGGCTCCTGCACCTCCGCCAGCGTTCATTCCGCGGCCGACGCAAACTCGCCCGTTCGTATACCTGCGTCCAATGAAACAGCCTCCCGTCGCAGCCTTATATGCTCCCGTGTTTAACGTCAGCACCGGGTACTCTGTAACCAGCCTCGGGACGCCATCGTCCGGCCGGGTCATTCTGAACGGGGTTAACGTTAGTTTTTCCGCTGACGCTGGCAAGCGTTTCGGCGCGAGGTTGGACCTTGGTTACGCGCAAGCCTCGAACGTCTTAAATAGTGGACGTCATATGAGCACGCTCAGCTACCTCGTCGGTCCGGTAATTTTGCTGTCGAATGGCAACCTGCTGAGCACCTATTTTCACTTGCTTGTCGGCGGTGCGAGAGTCGCAGGACCCCTTCTTAACGCAAATGGCGGATTAAGTATAGGCTACGTTCGCCATCCGGCTTGGGCAGCCGGCGGAGGCGCTGAATACCGGCTTTCTCCCGCCTTCGGTCTTCGCGTGAACATCGATTACATGCACACTTACTTCTACAACTCCTCGCAAGCGGCCCGCGGCCAAAATAGCCTGCGAGTCGTTAACAGCCTCGTTTACTATCCGGGCGCTCGGTCTCTCAAGCGGCGTCAAGACTGAGAATGCCATGCATCGATTCGATGCAAAGATTAGCGAGACGCTTTGCGACCAGCGAGACGACGACCCAAATGCTGGCAACTGATTTGTTGCTCCGCTATGCGTCGGCGTCAGACACCGCTGTCGCGGACGTTCTTTCAGCTGCAGCTAAGGCGAGCGTAGCCGTGAAAACCAACGCGTTCGAGGGAATATACAGGTTAAAATCGGCCAAACTGTGCACTAGGATGGCAATGATACTTCCGATACATCCAAGGTAAACGGCGGCATCAAAACGATCTTTAGCCTTCCGGTAGCGCTGCGCGGCCCTCGCCAAGATCCACAAAATCGAACCAAACACAACGATGCCCCCCGGCACACCGAGGTCACTCACTACCTCCAGATAGTCGCAGTGCGCGTGATCCACAAGGAGGGTGAGGAAGGAGGTCTGCACGGAAGTATAAGCGATGGAAAAAGTGCCTAGTCCCGTGCCGACTACGGGATGTTGGTGAATCAACTTGAGCGTGTCCTGCCAGATGAACACACGGTTTTGGCCGCTCTGGTCGTACTCCCGTCCAAGCGTTTCAAACCGCATAACCACTGGATCACTGCCCACCCAAACCACTCCTCCAACCGCTCCCAGTAAGAGCAGCCCGGCGGCGGCGAGGCGAGTGCGCTTCGACACCGAGGAAGTTCCCGTGAGCGATAGAACCACAACGAGTGAAACGGCTGCGGAAATAATTCCCATGCGCGAGCGCGAAAAAATGAGCGCCGTGAAAATAGCGACGGCCAAGAAAAGAAAAAAGATAAGCGGAAGCAACTCCGGTGCGGGCAAGAGGCTGCGTAGTTTCGCTTCGTGTTGATGGGCTACTTGGCGCAAATTGCGCGCCCTCAACAGGGCTAGCGTCACAGTAAATGGCAGCACCATTTCCAAAAAGCCCGCAAAATGATTGCGGTTGATATAAGTTCCAGTGGCTTCCTCCACGTAGTATTTCTTGACGTAAGCAAAAATTTGCTGCCATCCCGTCAGATATTGCACTAATCCGTAAAAAGCCTCGAACGCTCCCAATGCTACGAGAACATAGACGAGCCGCCTCTTTGCGTTTGGGTCTTCCGATAGCAGCAGAATTTCATAGAAGGCTGTCAAATAAGTAACCAGCAACAACAAGCGGGAGATAGTCTGGTAGGGGGCAATGCTCAGGGTATGGGGCGCATGCCTTCCTAAAGGAACGACTTGCAGCAGTACCCACGCAATTAAGAAGAGTGGGGCAACCACCGGAAAGCGCACCGCCGCCGCCCGTCCGAGCAAACTAACTGCCAGGAGCAAGACACCTAGCCCCAGAATGATGACTTGTGCGATGAAGAAAAAGGGAGGGGATGTGCCACCAAACGCGAGCACCGCAACCCAGATCGCGATGCTGACACTTGCTTCAGCAACTCGAAGCACCAAAGACCTCGCACCAGACGCGCGTATCACCGCTGTTGCTGTAGAGTACCTTGAGTATCCACCCCCGGGAAACTTCCCTCCGCGTGCGGGCTGCCGGAAACGCCGTAGGCATGGTAGTCGTAATACCCGCTAGTGTGCAGATCTACCCGGTTCAAGGCGACGCCGATCACATTCGCGCCCACGCCGCGGATTCCGGACAGCGTTTGTTTTACTTGCTCCCGCGGTACGGTCGCATTCCTCACCACTAACAGCACGCCTCTCACCAGCGTGGCCAGAACGCGGCTGTCGGCCAACGCCAGCATGGGCGCCGAATCAAGAATGATGAACTCGTACTGCTCCTGCCCGGAGCGGATCAGGGCACCCATGTTGCGGGACGAAAGCAGCTCTGATGGATTCGGGGGTATAGGCCCGCACAGCAGCAGATCAAGACCCGGCAGTCCAGAGGGACGCACCACGCCGCGCCAATCTTGATGGCCTGCAAGGTAGCTGACCAGCCCCAGGTTCTCTCGCATTCCGAACAATCGGTGCAGCGACGGAGAGCGCAAATCTGCATCCACGACAAGCACGCGGTGGCCTGCTTGAGCGAGAGCAATCGCTAGATTAGCGGCTATGGTGGTCTTGCCCTCGCCCGGTTGTGTGCTGCTGATGAGTAAAGAACTGGGAGGATGGTCAGCCGTTGAGAGCAGAATTGCAGTTCTCAGGCTACGAAACGCTTCGACGAGCGCTGCATGCTGCGTCCCTGGGGCATCGACGCGATGCCACGCATCGGGCCTGCGGCCGTTTCCATTTTCCTTACGAGTCTTCCCATGTTCCAGCAGCTCGGGCACGCCGTGATTGCCATTCAACTGTGGCACCGTCGGGATCAGACCCACGGCCGTCAAGCCAAGCAGGCGCTCTACATCGTCGGTACCCTTCACGGTGTCGTCCATTCGCTCTTGAATGAAGGCAATGCAAACACCCAGTCCTAATCCAAGAATTGCGGCCACGCTCAGATTCAACGGGATTTTCGGTCCGATTGGCTTCGTGGGTGGTTCCGCGACATCCACGATGCGAATATTGCTTGCCTTCAGACTCGCGGAAACACTTGCTTCTTTCAACCGTTGCAACAGCCCTTCATACAACTGCTTGTTGGTGTCTACTTCGCGTTTTAGGATGTTGTACTGAACGGCCCGCGCGGCCACTTGATGCATGCGCTTCTGCTCTTCGCGGAGCGCCTCCCGGACCAGGTCTTCTCTTCGCACCGCCGCAAGATAGTCGTCGGTAATCCTGCTTGCCGCATTCTTGCGCTGCCCCTGGATTGCGCCCGCAACCTCGTCCATCTGGTTCTGAATTTCCTGCACGCGGGGATAGTTCGCGTTAAAGGTTGTGGACAACCTCGCGTGTTCTCGCCGGAGTTCCGCTAAACGTTCTGTTAAGTCCTGGATCACCTTGTTCTCAAAAATCCCGGGCAAAGACTCATATTGCCCTGCTTCGACTAGCCGATGGAGTGCTTCCTTCTCGTACCGCTCGGCTTCTGCCTTGGTCAGTTCCTCCTGCAACTGCTGAACCTGCTCGTTTACGACGTTCTGGGTCGGACCCTTATCTGTTTCTAGAAAAACCAAGTCGTTACGGAGGGCATAGTTCTGGAGTTCCTCTTCCGACTTCTCCAATTTTGCCTTGACACCCAATAACTGCTGCGAAAGCCAGTCAGCAGCCTTTTCCGTTGCCGCCCATCGCCCTTCCAGGTTTTGCTCGATGTAATTGTCCGCCAAGCTATTGGCTGCGCGGGCCGCCAACTCCGGGTCGCGCGAATCGAATTGAATGGCCACTAGCCGGCTGCGGTTGACAGGATTAATGGTCAACCGGTCTTCGAAGCGTTCGAGGACCCGCTGATAGACCTCTCGGTCCGCGTGACTTGGCCCCGTGGTAAACACTTGTGACGTAGGCGCATTCTTTTTTTTGTGCCAGGACCACCATTTCGGAGCATCGAACTCCGGCACGGCGTCCAAGCCGAGTTGGTCGATGACGCGTCGCGCCAAGCTCTCACTGCCAAGGATGGTGTACTGCGATCTTAAGTACGTATCGGAGACGCTGTCCAGTTCGTAGAGCTCCTGGAGGGTCGGGATGTCTGGGTTCTCTTTCTGTATCTCTAGCAGTACCTGAGCCCGGTACACCGCCTTCTGTTTGAGCGTCGCAACTAGGACCACGCTGAATAAAACGAAGAAGACAATTAGGATCGTCGGCAGGCGCTTGCGTAAGATCCGTACGTAGGCATGGAAGTCCGGGGCTTCACGCGGTTCGAGAATCTCGTAGGAGTCGGCGAATTCAAGAACGCGGCTTTCGAAAGGCCCCGCCAGACCGTGATTCGATGGAGACGCCTTGTATGGTTCGATTTTCTGCTCTTCGCTCATACTACCAGTGGAAAATCAAGAGTCCCGTAAGGGTTTGAGCAGCTGCCTCGACGCCTCTCGAAAACGTAGTTTTAGCAGCGCTGTCCGGGACGAACACGATGTCCCGAGGCTCGAGAATGGGGTCCGGCGACTTCCCAGACAGGATCTTGCCAAGGTCTATAGGTCTTTCGGTTCGTGCGCCGTTCTGTTCGTTCGTCCGCATGATGCGTGCGCTGTGCTTGGCCGCCGTGCGGGTCAGCCCCTCGCTGAGGGCGATCGCTTGCAGCACGGAGAGCTTCAGGTTCGCCTTCATTGCGAAACCGCCAGGTCTCTGCACCGCGCCGACCACATACACGATTCCCGCTCGAGAAACTTTGACGATATCTCCCGGATATACCGCTGGATTGTGGCGGGGATCGGTCGAATCGAGGAGGTCCTTCAAATCCACTTGGACGACGTTCTCGGAAATTGAGTCCGTCGTGTCCGTTGTGACCGGTCCACCAAACTTCAGCATCGTCCGCAGCGGTGGCACCGTCTCGCCAGGTTTCTCAAGCCTGGACTCGCTCACGTTGTTTGGGTCCGCTCCCCGTAGAATGATCAAGTCGTCGCCCGCATCGTCGGCCAAACCCTCCGCCAGGGAGAGAACCTCTAACAATGTTTTGGTGCCGCGAATCTGGAAAACGCCGGGTCTTCGCACGGCGCCGATCACGGAAACCGCGTGGCTCTGGATTTCCCGTATGAACACGCTCACGTGTGGGTCTTTCATGTACTTTTGATGAAGCAGATCTTCAAGAGTCGTTTCGAGCTGGCGCGGCGTCAGCCCGGCTGCTCGAACGACGCCGAGCAGCGGCAAAGAGATTTCGCCGTTCGCAGAAACTCGCACTTGGCGATTCATCTCTTGTGCTTCGAAGACGTTAATGTCCAGCACGTCTTCCGGGCCGATCGCGTATTCACTGGGGCTAACGCCTGGCATGTCGTCAGTTGATGCGAGTCGCTCCCGTAGGCGGCGGTTCCAGTCTTCCGTGGACTCAAGATTTGAGGGCGATTGAAGCATCTGGCCAGCTTTTGATTGCGTAATCTTGGCCGTTTCTTGTTGTCTTGCGCCGGAGCGAGTTGATCCTGTTGCGGCTTTGAGGTCGCTAACCTGAAAGCTCAGGACCGCCGCAGTGAATGCAAGAGCGGCGCACAGACACTGAATCGCGTGCGGTTGGAGGCACCGCCTCGTAGTTGGATTCGCGATGTTTCCTATCCTGTCGAACAAGCGGATGGCAAACCGAATTTTAGCCGTCACACCGGAATCGTCAGACAATGGTTCTTCCCCGGATCTGAGTACTTGTGAACGTCTGATGCGCACCCACCAGGCTTTTCAAGCCTAGGATCCGCGCAAGGTTTCGTCTATGAGGTCAGGGCCGGAATTGGAATGCGGGTGAAGGCCCGATGACCCACGCTCATCGAAATGTTTCAATCGCGAAGCGTCAAGCGCAAGATAGATAAGGAATTGCGCGCCATAAATCAGGTAACGGCGCCACAGCCGCCGAGGTTCCTGCAAAAAGCGGAAGAGCCATTCGAGGCCGTGCCCGCGCATCCATGGTGGAGCTTGCCTCCGCCGGCCGGAAAGGATGTCAAACGCCGCGCCCACGCCGACCATGACCGGGACATTCAGTTTGCCGCGGTGATCGTGCATCCAACGCTCTTGCTTCGACGTGCCTAGACCTACCCACACCACGTCGGGTGCCGCCCGGCGAATCATGCTTACGATCTCTTGATCTTCCTCCGCATTCAGCGGCCGAAAGGGCGGCGAATGCACGCCGCAAATTTCCACGCGCGGGAATCGGCGCTTGAGTGATCCTGCCAATCGCTCGGGCACGCCTGGCTCACCGCCGTAGAAGAAGTGGCGATAGCCGCGGCCGGCGGTTTTCTCGCAGAACTCCATCATCAAGTCGGGGCCATACACACGCCGCGGCAACTCGTAACCCTGGCGCCGGCCGAGCCACACTAGCGGCATGCCATCCGGCACAACTAGGTCCGTTGAATTCAGAATTTCTAGGAACCCCGGATCATGCTGCGCTTCGACGATGCCATGCATGCTGGTCGCAGCTACCGTATGACAGCGGCCATCGTGTATCCATTTCTCCATTCGGGCAATCACGTCTTCGGTTTGCGCTGCGTGGACACGGACTCCTAGCGCATCAAAACAAGTGTTTTCGGACGCCACACTAGAAGGCGAGATTTGTATCGCCACTTCTGGTGTTTCGGGGAGCATAGGCTTTTGCAAAACTACGCAAAGAGACACGCCGAACCGGGCTGCGGGGCTCTTTTCAAGCTTTCGCGCCACTCGCCGGTAAAGATTCTTGAAAGGCAAGCGAAACGAATCCAGCGGCGGAAACATATAGCCGACGTCGCGAGATTGAAAGCCCGCGCCCTTGGCGAGAAGAAGAAGCGCACGGTGCGAATAAATCCGTGCGTGGCAAAGCCGCTTTCGGAGAAACTTTGGGAACCAGGAGACCAATGGAATGTTGGGGCCAATCGAAAAATTGCCAATGTAACAAGGATGGCTCTCGAAGGGGTACAGCTTGTTGGGGGCAAAGACAATCAAGAAGCCCTCGGGCCTCAGAACTCGAAAGCACTCCTTCAGCACCTGTTCGTCAGACCGGGTGTGTTCGAGCACTTCAATCATGGTTACGACGTCAAAGCTCTCCGAAGCAAAGGGAAGATTCTCGCCAGCAGCTTGCACCCGGGGAATCGGCCGGCGAAATGCACTGAGATGCTCAATTTGGAGGTCCACGCCACAAACAAATTCCGCTCGACGCGCCAGTTCAGCGGTGTAGCAACCATTGCCGCAGCCGAGATCGAGGACGCTCTTGCCTCTCAAGTCCATCGTCTCATCAATCTTGGCCATCCGTTTTGTGACCGCATACGAGCCATATGCTGCTGGCCCCCCCAGGAAAGAACAAGCTCGCGCGCTAAAGCGCTTCATAGGCTGGGCTCCTTTGAATGAAATGCCACCAAACCATTTCCGAGCACCGGACATCCCATGGACGCTACTTTTGCTTCGGGAAACAGCTCTTTCAACTCCTTGGCTGAGAGCAAGTTAATGGGCTCATATTGACGTAGATAACCTAAGCAATAGGGCGCCACCTTCTTTTGCGCCCATTTGGGAAGAAACTGGTAGAAAGGGAAGAGAGTGTGCTGCTCGATCGGGAAGAATTTATTCGGCGTTGTTACGAAATAGCCCTTCAACGCCACTCGGCGGATCTCATTGGCGAAGCGAATCTGATCTTGCCGGCCACCTACGTGCTCGATCACAGCATTTGAGAAAACCCAATCAAAAGACTGGGCCCCGAACGGCAGGGCACGCGCATCGCCATGAACCGTCCGGATGCACGGTCCGTCCAGCGCGTCGAAAGGCGATGTATGCAAGTTGACGATCACAACCTCGGCGAAATTGTCGTACAAGCTCACGAACTCGCCATCGATTCCCGTGCCCCCGCCGACATCCAGCAATGTGGCACGTTCTGGACGGTTGCCGATGAGACGAAGAAACGAATGGACTTTCCGTCCTCGTAATTTGCGATGAATCGGCTTAACCCAGTGCAAAAAGCTGTCTCGAACAAAGTCCATGTAGCACCGCTCTTCCGAGCGAAGACGCTGCCAACGCAGCCGGCTGTGAGTCAGGTGAATCACCTTAACGTTAAGCCGGACGTCGATTCGGCCGGGCGCATGGCCATGATTTTGAAACTCTCCAAGAGCCGCAGGCGGCCGTTCAAGCATCGGACAACGGCTGTTCGCCCGGTCGCAAATCGCGCGTGCTCAAGTACAGCGAAGCCGCGTTCTCGCAGGAGTTGTAGAACTTGCTCGTCGTCTACGCCAGTCCGGACATGGTGCTCCGCGATGTCGCCTGCGCCAGCCACCGCGCGGTTGAACATGGCATCCTTTCGCATGAAAAGCTTCCGTATGCGGCGTCCAATTCCGGGTAGGATATCTGCGCGGTCAAAGAAGGCCTTGGCCAACGCAATATCCAGAGAGTCCAAGGTCCGAGTCCAACGGGGATGGCGCGGAGCGACGGGGTCGCAGATTGAATAAAGGAACCCTCCAGGCCGGATGCGGGAAGCGGCCGTTTGTAGGACGGAAACGTAAGAGTACAGGTGATGAAGAACTGAACTGAAGCCGACAAGGTCGTATAGATCGTGGGTGGACCGGAGGAACTGCTCAATCGAGCTGTGAATGAGCGTAGGCGAATGGCCCTTGGAGCGCGCCTTGGTTCCCAGTAGCCGCAGCATTTCGGCCGAGATATCTACGACGGTTACATTCCATCCTCGATCGAGAAGTTCCATTGCAAAGTTGCCTGTTCCTCCACCACAGTCCAGACAGTGGAGAGCCGACGCAGGCCGCGAATGAAGCGACGCAATCCTGTCGAGGTCAGTTCTCATAACCTGGCAAAGATAAGAATCAAAGCCGGAACCGTCATACCGGTCATATTTCCATGCAATTCGACGATAGAAGCCCTGGTTCGCCTGTATGACCCTGGCCTCAGCGGATGAGACGGACGGGAGCACGGCCTGAGACGTGTTAGTCATACGCAATTTCCTCGCGCTGAAAGGCAGGCGGTCGGAACCTTTCTCCCTGGGTTTTGCGCACTCTCATAACATCACCATATACGCGCAAAAGCAGAGCTCGATTCCGCTCTCCTGTGAACCTGACTTCATATTCCGCCCGGGCCGCCATTCCCATAGTTTCCATTTCGCCGGGGTGTGCCTGCGCCCAAAGCACTTTGGCGGCTAGGTCGTGAGAGTCACCCGCGGTGAAATGCAGCCCGGTCTTTCCGTGTTCAACGATTTCGGCGGGAGCGCCCAGATTCGAGACAATCACTGGAACGCCGCAAGCAAAAGCCTCGATGATCGCGAGCCCAAAGGGCTCGGCCCATTCGCTAGGGAAAATTAGAAATGCCGCTCGCTTAAGGGTGTTTCGTAAGCTGTCCTGGGTCAGCCATCCATCGAAGCAGACATTCGAAATGCGCTCGCGGTTTGCGAGCGCTGTGAGTTCAGCACGCAACGGCCCATCCCCTACAATGCGCAGGCGCATTGAGTGCTCGAAAAATCGAGCGGCTTGGACCAGGGTGTGGAGGCCCTTTTCTGGTGCTAGGCGGCCGACGAACAGCGCGTACTCACCAGTCGAAGAGCGGACGCCAGGGTCATGCGGGACGAAATGAGGTTTGACGCTGATCCTTTCCGGTGGCAGGCCAGCCCTCAGAAACTCTCTACGGACGAAGTCGGACGGAGCGATGAATCGGTCTACCATCCTCTCCCACGTCTTCAGACGCCGATGAACCGTCAGCATCAACGCGACGGCCGCGGTGGCTGGCTGGGAGCCGCGGTAACAGGCGGAAGCTACGCCACGCCAAAGGCTGTGGTCAACACACTCTTTGCACACCCTGCCCTCACGAAAAAGGGTCCCTGCGGGACAGAGCAACCGAAAGTTGTGCAGTGTCTGAACGACAGGGATGCCGACCTCCCGGCAGGCGTAATAAGCGGCTGGCGAGATAAGGGGAAAGGTGTTGTGGAAATGTGCGACATCGGGACTCTCCTGACGCAGGATCGTCCTCAGTTTCGCGACAGTGTCACGGGACCAAATCGTCCGAAATCCCAGCTTCGCGGTTGCGAATAGACCATCGCAGGAGATTTCGGCATTACGATATGTGTATTGGAACACGTGGTGGCCTGCGGCAGCCAAAATTTCTCTTTCGGCCTGGAAGCTGGTGTCCTCTCCGCCAGGTTGACTGTAAAAGTTGTGCGCAAGTAGAATTTTCACGACGCCACGGATTCTCCAGCCTTGAGAGATCCCAACAAAATTTCTGCCAGTCGTTTTCTAAAGATTGGGTGAGTGAATTTGTCCCCGACTGTCTCGTAGCCCGCTTGGGCGAGTCGGCATCGAGTTGTTGCGTCGCCCAAAAGGCTCACGATCGCTCCAGTAATTTCCTCGACGCTGTGTGGATCCACAAGATGTCCGTTGACGCCGTGTTGTATTACTTCTGCGCTGGCATCCTTGTTACCGGCGATGATGGCTAGTTTGTGTTTCCAGGCTTCTAGAAAGACGATCCCGAATCCTTCGCCGGTGGAGGGCATCACAAAGAGGTCGCACTTCTCATACAGGTTCCTTAAGGCGGTGTCGTCAACCCAGCCGAGAAAGTGAATATTCGAAGCCACTCCTAGTTGATTGGCATAGGCGCTGAGTTCATCCCTTAGTGGTCCGTTACCCACGATGTAGTAGTGGGTGTCCGGGAAGGTCCTTAGGATGGTTTGCATCGACAAAATAATTCTGTCGTGTCCTTTGTATCTATCAGCTAAACGCGAGACAGATAGCAACTTGTATTGGCCCTGGACCTCGAATTCAGTGAGCCGATTCGCGCCACTATTGTCCGGAACGTCGATGGCATTTGGCAGCAACGCAAATCGAGCCTCTCCGAGACCGTAGGCCTGTTGCATCCTGGCTGAGGTGAAGTTGCTTACCGAGACGATCATTTGCACGAAACTACGAACAATCCCGCGTGTAAACAGCCCCGGGTTTCCCCAGACTTCTACTCCGTGGGTGAATAAGATGTGTTTGGCCCGGGGCGCGAGAAGACGCGCGATGACGACGAGAGGAACGAGCAGGACATGATCGTACAGGATGATTCCAGGCTTCTCCCGCAGCAGCAGTCGCCCGAAGCGCAAGAGCGTAAGCACCTTCTGGCAATTGCAAGGATAAAAACGCACATCAGTAGGGCATTCTTTTACGTCTTTTTCACCGTCCCAAAGCGCGAGAACGAATGCGCTGAGAGGGCCTCTCAGTCTGAGTTCCGAGAGACACCGCACCACCCGCCGGTTGAATTGTTGCATTCCACCAACGCTTGAGTAGATTCCCAGAGCGCAGAAAAGGACCTTCACTTGCGCCCCCTTATTAGCAGGTTCCGCGTGGGGATACGCGGCCTCAGTCTGCCTTCTGCGAGCCAGATGGCCGAGTGGAGTCCTCGCAGATAGAGCTCTCGCACGCGGCCCAGGAGAGTGGTCGCATTCCAAGCCGGACGGACCTCGATTCGGCCCTCTCGAAATCCGGCGGCCATCAGGAGGGTCACCGCCGTACGTTCCGTCAATCCATACTCATGGGTGAGATCAGCGTATCGATGGAAGAGACCGAGAACGCTGCCCATATTCGGGACCTGAATAACTACGCAGCCATCCCGGCGCAGCCGTTGAAGGACTTGGCGGAGAAATGGGACGGCTTGTTCTTTGGCCAGGTGCTCAATCAAGTCGAGGCAAAAAATTGCCTCGTATTCGGTTGCGTCGGAGAATTCGGCAAGCCTCAGGGCATTATGCTGACGTACGAAAGTCAGTCCTCTTTTGTGGCAAAGGGCAACATTTTCCGGAGACAAGTCGAAGCCGGAAACGTTTGTGTATCCTCGGTCTTTGAGGAACGCCAATAGAGAGCCTTCGCCGCAGCCAATTTCGAGGATAGGCGAGTCCGTTTCGGAAGGAAGCCAAGGCCCCAAAGTGCGCAGGAATGCTTTGAAAATCGCTCTTCGACTCTTGGGGGCCAATAGCTCATTGCGACGAGTCAGACTGTGATAGTTTTGCAAGAGCGTGTCACTCGTAAGTTTCGTTGCGTCGAGAGGAGGTACATTGAGGGGCGTCATTGCTACGTTGTACCTCCTCAGCCTTGCGGACCTTGCGTCCCGAGAATCGGAGCCTGAGCAGCGCCGGTGGCGTCGGACAACGTGCGTGTTCGATCGACGCGACGGGGGCAAGCTCTCAGCGATCCCTCAACTTCGAGCAGTTGGACCATGCGCAAGCCGACACCTATTCCCGTCCAGAACAGGGAAGCCAGAAACGGGCTTTCGAGTAACAAGTTAGCCGAACCAAAACAACAGAATGAGACCTGTGCCAAGAAAACGATCTGCAGAAGGGCAACGCGAGGATTCTTAGAATTGCGATGAATCGATTGTGCCGTGGACCAGAAGAAGTATGCAAGAAGGGCGAATAGTGCCAGAAAGCCGCTTAGCCCCATTTTGTACAGAACGGTTAAGAATGTGTTGTGCGGGCGGGGATCGTTGTCCCAGATCTCGAATGTAAAAGGGACACCGAAGCCTTCACCCGCGAGAGGGTGTGCCTGGAAGCGCCTCCATGCTTCCTTCCAGGCAATCAAGCGAAACTGCCAATTCGGGTCCTGGTGAGCATTCAAGACTCCGGAGGCGAGTTCGTCCACAGAGCGCTCGGCAAAACTGCGACCGCCTCTTATGTGAAGCAAGAAGAATGAAACAAGGAACAGTGAAACTATAGCTGCCGCGACGCTCGCGATCACGTGATCCGTCTTTCCCCGGAGGAATTGCCCGGTCAACAGTCCAACCAAGATCACGATCGCCAGGGAAACGAAAAGACTTCGCGCATTCGCAAGTATCAGCCCAAGACAGAGAAGACCTACGAGGATGCAGCCGATCCTGAGGGACAGGGAGCGTCGCATCGTGGCCAGCAGGACGCCAACCAGGGCGATGAGAACATAGACTCCATGATTCAGAAAGCGCCCTTGTTCTTGCCCCGTTAGAAACCAAGCCAATCCATTCAGGACACTCAGAGACGCTCCGAGCAGAAACCATGCCGCTACTCTTCTAAAAGTTACCCAAGCGCGGCACAAATGGTGCCCTACGAACAGAAACCACGGGTATACCGTGAGCGCCAAATCACGAAGGACCAACATGGTGTCGCGGTGGTCTAGCAAACCGCGAATTGCCGAGACCAAACCTGCTCCGAGGAACAGAAACAACGAAGAGTAAACGAAAGCAGGCTTACGACGGTCCGTACGATATCGCGGCAAGAAATATATGGAAAAGAGCAAAAGCAAAAGTACGACGTCGGCAACAAACACAGGTGCGCCGGGCCAACGGAGATACGAAAAATCCTTCGTGTAAGCGGTGAGGTTGAATACAAACCACAAGAACAGACCCTCGGTTAGCGATATCCGAGACTTACGGGAATAGCCGATCACAAGCGGAAATGACACGGCGGCCAACAAGAAGGCGAAGCGATATGGCTGGTATTCCAAAGGGCCCAGCAAGAGCGGCCCAAAGCCTGAATCTGAAGGACGTGTGAAGCCATCAACGATCACGATTACGGCCCCGAGGACTACGATCAGGGCGAGCCAAAGGTTGACGATGGGTCCTTGTGTGTGTCTGCGAATCGAGATCGGGGCGTGTCGACGATCCGAAGAAGCGGGTAAAGACGCTTCACAGGCGTCGCCTAACACCTCCGTTTGGGTACCGACTGACTGATGCGGCATAACGCGCAAGAGAAGTCTCTTGCGTTTCCCTATTGAGGACTTCAAGGCCAAGCGGTACTCCATGGAGCCCAGTCTTATTGACCTTCTCCCGCCAAAACCGCAGGAATGGTGTTCAGCAAAATTCTGCAGTCGAGCAGCAAGCTCCATTTCTCGATGTAGACAAGATCCAGCAACATGCAAATCTCAAAACGCGGATTTGCGCGCGCCAAGACCTGCCAAAGTCCGGTGACGCCCGGCTTTACTTCGAGCCGTTGGCGATGTTCGGGAGTGTATCGGGCGCAGTCCTCCAGCGGGTGTGGGCGCGGCCCAACCAGGCTCATGTCGCCGCGCAAAACGTTCCACAATTGCGGCAGTTCATCCAGACTGTACTTGCGAAGGAATTTGCCGAGGGGTGTGACACGAGGATCACCGGAGATCTTGAAGAACGGCCCACGACGCTGGTTGTGATGACGCAGCGTTTCTTGGAGACGGTCCGCTCCGGGGACCATCGTGCGGAATTTGTAGCAATCAAATGGACGACCGCACTTGCCCAAGCGCCGAGAGCGATAAATCACGGGTCCACGCGACCAGAGCTTGATGGTCATCGCGATGATCAGGATGACCGGCCAAAGGAGAGCCAGAAGAATCGTGGACAGAACTACGTCCATCGCCGTCTTTAGGAATAGGCCGACCCGGATGCCTGATTTCCAGCCTTGCGTCCGGTCGGTGTCACTCGCACGGGACTGAACGTATCTCAGCTGATCTGTTGTCGAACCAGGGGGCAGCGATGCATTCTTCACCGCACTGGAAGCCGCGTCGATGAGAAAAAGTCCGGAAGGACAGCCCGCGCACAACTTGGGAAGCGGCACCGGCGTTGTGAGCTGGTCAGAGCCGCGGTCCTCGATCCTCAGAGTCTTAGCTAGCATGAGCGACTATCCCGGCGAATTCCCACCCTCAGACCCGGCTGAACCTCAAGCCTTGCGAGATCTGAAGAGCGCCGAGCAACACCTCAGATGAAAAACAGGATTTGACGGTGCCAATCTAAAGGTGAACGAGACCATTGTCGATACAGTGCAATCACTAAATGAAATTCAGGCAAAACCCTAATGTCCTGCAGGGGATCCGTAGCGGATACTGAGCTTGCTCCACTTTAGGTCCTTTGGCGGAACGATGAGGCGAACGAATCCGCGACCGCACGAACACCAGCAGAAATGGCCAGCGCGAAAACGGCGCGCCGAGGTCGGGCGCTGCGCGGCGGCGCTGGTGAAGCTCCTTTTGCTTCTGGTATGTGCCTTACCCATTCCAAGTTACGGGCAGGTGGGAGAGAAGGAGCAGCAGAGAGAACCTCTCGGTTCGTTGAGTGGAGTTGGTGAAGTCTATTTGAACGGTTCTCCCGCTCCGGGCGAGTCCACAATCTTTCCGGGTGACCGAATTCGCACGGGCGAGACCGGTGCGGCGACGTTCGTCGCGAGCGGAAAGGGTACGCTAAAGACCTCAGGGCAGAGTCAGGTCGTGTTCTGGGGAAAGTATGACTTCACTGCCGAGTTAGAGGCAGGGACGGTTGTGCTGAATACGACCAGTGGACCCCAGGGCTTGACCTTGCGAATCGGGAACTATGTTTTGGTCCCCTCGGTACGAGACCAGTCGGTAACCGCAAAAATCACACGAGTTTCAGACGGTTCTTTTGTGGTTTCGAGCGTGGAGGGTAGCGTGGGAGTTCTCACACTGGATAGCAAATCCGGACAGTTTCTCCCCGCTGGACAAACGCTAACCGTCTCGGCGAAATCTGGGTTGTTGACGCTCTCGCCTGCTCCAAAGGGGCCGCGTTCGAATTTTCATACCGGCTGGCTTCTTCTCGGTTTGGCGGGAGCCGGAGCGGCGGTGGCCGCGGCAGAATTGGGATCCGGAGCGGGTAGACAGTCCATCAGTCCATCAACGCCCTGAGGGGACCATCGTGGGTGCCTCTGTCGCTGAGAAGCACATCGCTTAGCCAATTCTGTTCCGTCGGTCTTCTTGTTGGAGTGTCCGTCGGCTTTTAGAGAGTCATTTTTCGGGGATCGGTGGATTCGAAAGCCGGAAGACAACTGCAACGTCCTCCTCCGTCTCAACAAATTGCCCGGCGAGCAACGTTCCGAATAGCGCCATTGCCGAACTGTATTTTTCGCCGCCGACCAAGAGCCGGAGAGCCATTGACCAGCGCTAGGCCTTCCACCGACTCATCACGGCCAACAACGCCGTGGACTTGACCGTGCCTTGGATGCCTTGGCGCTTTGCATCATCTGGATAAATAGCCTAAACGCACGAGATGAGATGCCCAACTGCGGGTTCGTTCGCTGCCGTTGTTGCTTCGAGCGGCGTTCAGCGGAAGCCCGAAGAGATGGATAGGGATCGGTAAGGACCACGACCGTCGCGACGGCGTTTGCGGGACAGGCGCGTTGCAGATGGAGCTGAACGCACGTGATCCTAGGCCTCGCAGGTTGAGCATTGCTTGAGGAGGGTGCCACAAGATTCGCCGGCTGGAAGATTTGGGCGTGCAGTTGTGGGGGCGTTAGCGAAGCGGCGCTCGCCTGATGTGCTTGGGTCTTCTCGAAGGGCCGAATGCTCACGTCCGACGAAATCGGCCAACGTTGCTCTTTCGACTGGCGAGGGCCGAAAACGATTTGCGAAAGGACGATTTGGAGACTCGTGAGCAGGAGCGGCGAATGGACGTGTTGTGAAGCCGGGCCGCCGCTTCGAGCCCTGCGCTGAGTCGGCCCGGACGGCAGCCGCCTCCGCAACGGCGCCCGGTAATTCGGGGCATCTACTGCGTGTTCAATCGGCGAAACCCTGCATCAATGGGTGGCGGGCGGCACCTTCTTCAGGCAGGCATTCGTGTGAGACTTTGATTTTTACCTGGTTGACCGTCTTCGGGTTCAGGTCCCTTGCATGAAAGCGTTCACCGCTCGAGCTAATTGGCCAAGTGTAAGCTGACGCCATCGATCCAGAGTGTGCCTGCGATTCGATCGTCGAATTTGTTGCTTGCGGGGCGAACCACGCCGACGAGCAACAACTGAGTATCACCATTGGTCGTGAAGTCGGCGCGCTCCTCGAACCAATCCGAACTACCGACACGATTTCGCGTCGACAAAAAGATATTGCCCACCTTGTAGGCGTCGCAGACCTGCAACCTCGGCCCGCTGTCCGTGGTGATCCCTTCGGCGCGCACGTGGGCCGCAAAACGGTACCGCGTATTGGGCTGGACCGGAACATACTGGAACACCTGCCCATAGTCGAGGTTATGAGTACCATCGAACTCGATTCGCAGCGCGCGCGCGCCATCCGGGCCTTTCGCGGAATCGAGGCTGACGATGGCCCCTTCCACTGCGATGACGCGCCAGTCTAATCCGCCGTTGAGGATGTTCAATTTGAAATTTCCATTTGTAACGAGGTTCGAAAGGGATGTGGAAGGCGCCACGATTTGCGTGCGAAAACGCTCAGCCAATACGGACCACGTTTCTTCCAGCTTGCGCACCTCGCGATGTTGAATGAGTGCGTCGAGATAAGGAAAGGCCGCAGGTGCATCAAACGGCAAATTCAACTGGACGATACGGGCCCATATTTCTTCAGCAGCGAGCAGGTCTCCCCGCTCAATGCGAAACTGAAGATAGGCAAAGAAGAGCGGCGCTCGCGGGGGAAGCATCTCCAGGATTGCTTTTCGATCCATCGTCACGTTCGTAGCGAGACGGAAGACTTTCCTTCCTGCCGTGCTATCTCCTAAAAGAACTATTCGTAGTGCGGCCAACGCCTCTGGAATCTTCCCTCTCCGTACATAAAAATTGGCCAGCCTCCAGTTGACCTCCGGCGAATTTGGAGAGAGCTTCCGTGCGCGCTGGAATGCCTCGAGAGCATCGTCCGAATGGCCTGCCCAGTCGTAACTGGCTGCGAGATCCGCCCACAACTGCGCATCGTGAGGGCTTAAGTGCGTCGCGCTCCAGTAAAGCTGGATGATTTGATTCGAACTCCCGCCATTTGCGTACAAGTGCTCAAGGGTGCCTAACGCTTGGTAGTATTCTGGGTTAGCCGGATCCCATCGGATCGCCGCTGCAATCGCATTTGGCGATCCCTGTCGAAAATACCAGGCCCCGACCGCCCTTCTTGCTGCCGAATAGATCGAGAACAACAAGGCCAGAAGCAAGCAAATTCGAATCGGAACGCGTTGCCGGCGTGCGCCTCTCAAGTTCTTCCGCCACGAAGCCGATGTCGAGAGTCGCACTGTCCCAGTTCTGCGTCCTAGGGCGCCACACGGCTTAGAATGGTGTTGCGCGTTATCTCGATGCGTTCTCGGTTGAATCGCGTCAAATGCGCCGCTTCGAAGCGCCAGGAGAGGTTTAAACAACAAATCGCTAATTGCGAGGCGAATCAGCATAATGAGACACGCTTGCGGGAAGGGAAGTCGCCAGTGCTGATGTGAATAGCTCGGCGCCTTCCGAGTTCAGATGGAGCTCATCCGGCTGATAATACTTTACGGAGAGAGCAGTCGGATCGATCGGCACCAAGCTTTCTACGCCAGCCTTTGCGCAAGCGCTGGTCATTTCACGAACAGCATCTTCAGAGGAGAATGTAGGGGGAATCAGGAGAATCAACCGGGCACCGTACTCTTCACACAGCGTGCGGACATTTTGCAACCGTGAATATGCTATGGCATCGAATCGCGCATGTGGAGGAATGGAAGGGTGAGGCTTCAGGAGCATGACGAGTTCGCTGTAATGCGGAACCGTGTGACGAAGGATTTGTGTTCGAATGACGCTACGGGTGTCCCAGAACGCACTCGAATGCGCCAACAAGAGATTGCTAGTCGCGGTGTGGTCCATCTTCAGATCGGATGCCACGGCAAGCAAATCCCCGAGGTCGAGCAGCGTCAGTGGGGCATAGTCTTGACGCACGCTGTCCGCCAGGAAGCTGTTAACTCCCACGCCGAGGACTACGACTTGCGGCCGGGAGCCTTGCCGGAACAGGCGCTGCAATCCGTAAAACCAATCGTAGTAGCCGGTGGCCTCCAAGAAAATGGGATACACGCGGATCTGCGGAGCGATCAAGTCCTGTAGACGTTTTATGTCCACACCTTCTAAGAGCAGGGAATTGCCGACCATGAGTACGGGCACGGCTGCTCCGGGTCTTGCCGGGCGCGCGGTGACGGCCTCGGAGTATTGTCGAGAAACGCGCGCGTACGTTTCCGAGTGATGTTTAAGCAGGTAGTCGCTCGACATCTCGAACCCGAAGATAAGTACGGAGCAAATCGAGAGGAGCAACCTAATGTAGAAAGATGCAGGAGATTTAGAACTGGAAATAAATGAAGGCATTGAGATTGCTCCCTGAAAAAAGCGCTAGTACTACGAGTGCAAGGGCCGCGAGAGCGGTCCGCAAAGCGTAGTGCGAATGCGCGAATGGGTATTCCACGTTGTCCGTCTCCTGCAGCAGATCGGCAAGGAACAAAGGAATCGAGAAAAGACCGAGCAGGAAGAAGGCGGAAAAGTATTCGGTTCGCCAAGCAAAGTTGGAAAGACCGCCGAGGAAGTTCACGGCCTCGCGTAACGACGAGGCTCTGAAGAATGCCAAGCTCAGGCCTAGTAGGTTAAAAGTGAGGATTCGCTGAGCCCACAGGGAAAACGAGCCGGGAACGCCACCCGGCGACAGGGAGGCCCCGGGTCTTGTCTTTGTGGGAAAGAAATAACGTTCGACCGCCAATACGACACCATGGATCGCGCCGAAGATCACGAACGTCCAATTAGCGCCGTGCCAGAGACCCGCAAGGATCATGGTGACAAAAAGATTTCGTGAAGTTTTCCATTGTCCGTAGGCGCTGCCGCCCAACGGAATGTACAAATAATCGCGCAGCCAAGTGCTTAGGCTGATGTGCCAGCGCCGCCAAAAATCCTGAAGTTGGTGCGCAAGGAAGGGCTGGCGGAAATTAACGATAAGGCGGAAACCTAAGAGTTGAGCGCAGCCCCGGGCGATATCGCTATAGCCGCTGAAATCTCCGTAAACCTGCCAGGTAAAGGCGTACGTTCCGATCAGGACGACCCAAAAGTTCGATGGCCCGAATTGATGGGCGAACGCAGCGTTGGCGAGGAGCGCGCAGTTGTCAGCAATCACGCATTTCCGCAACAATCCCGAAAAAATGAGCATCAGACCGTCGAAGAAGCGATCGGCATCGAACGCCCGGGGATGGTCAACCTGAGGAAGCAACTGGTTGGGTCTTTGAATAGGGCCGGCAATCAAGTGCGGAAAGAAACTGATAAATAGCGCGTAGTTGAGGTAGGAGGCCGCCGCTTGAACCCTTCCTTTATACACGTCCACTACATAGGCAACTTCTTCAAAAGTGTAGAACGAAATGCCAGGAGGAAGGATGACGCGGATCAGAGGTAGCGGGATACTGTGAATTCCCAATTGATTCAATGCGACGACAAAGGAACTCGCGAAAAAATCAAAGTATTTGAAAACACCCAAAACCGTAAAACTCCAGGCCAGTGATAAAATCAGCCATTTTTTCCTGTTGGGATTCTGGAGGCTGGGCGCAAGCTTCTGTGCGACCAAATAGTCCACTGTGGTACTGGCGATCATCAAGCCCAGAAAACGCCAGTCCCACCAGCCGTAGAAGATGTAGCTGGCGAGGAGAAGAAAGATGTTTTGAGCGCGATGATTCAAGCGCCAATACACCAGCACTACGACAATCAGGAAGGCGAAATAAATCGGGGAATCAAAGAGCATGTTGAGAAACCAGTGCCTTGAATCACCATGCCTCCAAAAGCCGGCGGGTAAAGCCAAGGATATTCAGAGACCATCTGAGAGACAATCGGTAAAACCCTTGATTCGAGCGTAGGGAACCCCCTGCGAGGATAAAGAAGAGCATTTTCCACGACCCGAGTGACATCCTGGGTTTGGCCGGTGCTGGAAAGTCGAGGATTGTCCGCTCTGGGATTTGAGGTTAAGACCGGATTGAGTCCGAAATCTGTTCGGCTACCATCGTCGGTAAGCTGCGTGCATTTGTCTTTGGGTTTTGCAAGTGAATAGCTGGATGATTCGGGGGCTAAGACTAGCCTCCGAGTGAGGGTCGGCAAGATTCTTGGGACTCTTACGGCGGTAGCTTGTCCAGGAGAAATTGTGAGGATTCACGCTCACCAATGGCCGTGGTTCGCGGTTCGGGTTAGACCCGGCGAGGAAAAAACTGCGCGCTTACTTCTTGAGAATCGGGGTTATCGATGCTATTTGTCGGCCAGCAAATACTCACGATACCGTGAAGACCGCGTGACGCGAATCGAGGCGCCGCTCTTCCCCGGGTATCTCTTCTGTCGCATGAATCCTCACGATCGACTGCCGGTTCTGACAATCCCCGGAGTTATCCAGATCGTTGGTGTCGGCGAGACTGCAATGCCCGTCGATGAGGGTGAGTTAACAGCCATTCAAAGGGCAGAAAATAGTGGCCTCCCGACAATGGCGTGGCCCTACCTGCGGGCTGGGCATTTAGAGCGAGTTGAGCAGGGGCCGCTTTGCGGGCTGATGGGAATCGTAGTGAGAATGAGGTTCAGAACAAAGCTGGTTCTATCCATCCATTTGTTGCAGCGCTCGGTGGCGGTCGAAATTGATCGGCAGTGGGTCCCGGCAGCGCGCCGAATCACGTCAATCCCAAGTCAAGCGCATTCTGGGTGGGCAGAGCCTTCTTCTTTCGCGGTGAGTCCCTCAGAGACTCTGCCAGAGCGGCAATAGACGATTTATGTTCCTGGAGTCCTATCACCTGCGCGAGCAGCCATTCGGAGTGACACCTGATCCCCGGTATCTTTATTTGAGCGCCGGGCACCGGGAGGCCTTGGCTTCCTTAATCTACGGGATAGAAACTGGACGTGGCTTTCTCTCTCTTATTGCAGAGCCGGGAATGGGCAAAACCACGATCTTGTTCCAAGTGCTAAAACGGTTCTATAGCCACAGTGCTTTCCTGTTTCAAACGCAATGCAATTCCCGAGAGCTTCTTTGCTATTTGCTACAGGACCTTGGTCTCGAAAACCACGACCGCGATATTGTGCGGATGCATTCCGAGCTGAATGATTTTCTTTATCGAGAGAGCAAGGCGGGCAACCCGGTCGTCGTTGTCATTGACGAGGCTCAGAATCTCTCGGACAGGGTCTTGGAGACAGTACGCCTGCTTTCCGATTTTGAGGCCCCACAAAAGAAGCTGCTGCAAATCGTCCTCGCCGGGCAACCGGGGCTAGCCCGCCGTTTATCGCAGCCAGGGCTGGCGCAGCTGCGCCAGCGCATCTCCATTCAAGCGCGATTGGAGCCGCTGTCTGGGATCGAGGTTGCAGGTTACATCAACCACCGGCTTCAAGTAGCCGGATACCGCGGCTCAGGATTATTTACGCCACATGCCATCCAGATGATTGCCAAATTGAGCGGAGGTACAGCGCGAATTATCAATAATCTTTGTTTTAATGCCCTATCCATGGGCTGCGCGATGCGCCGTGAAAAGATCGGTTCTGAGGTTGTACAGGAAGTTGCGAAGGAACTTTCGCGCGATGCGAAGGCGGCAAGAGCTCCAGTCTCATGGCAGAGGTTATCGGAGAACGCCCCCAGCGCTTTTCGCGCCGGGTGCGATTCTTCTTTGTCTGAAATAGGAGGCCACCTCTTCCGGCAAAGGACCTTCCAGATTTCGTTCCTTTCGGCCATGCTTGTCAGCGCCATCTTTTTCGGATTCTGGAGTCGAGCAACAAAGCAGACTACGGTTGCAACCCCCAGCAAGACTTCCACTGTTTTGGCGACGCAAGAGTTGGCACCCGATTCCAAGAAACCTGTGACAGGCGGTTTATCCGAGGCGCAGTCCGATGAGGCGCAGCAGACCACTGCAGCCCCCAGCAAGACTTCCACTGTTTTGGCGACGCAAGAGTTGGCACCTGATTCCAAGAAACCTGTGGCAGGCAGTCTATCCGAGGCGCAGTCCGATGAGGCGCAGCTGACCACAGATCGGCGCACTCCCGCTGCATTTTTTACTTACGTGGTCGAACCGCACGATACTCTACGCGAGCTTTGCACCGCGATCATGGGGCATTACGACCCATCCACAGTTGCAGAAATCCAGAAGCTGAATCCCGGCATGAGGAACCCTAATCATCTGCAAGTAGGGCAAGCGCTTCGGTTTCCCATGAAAACGCTCGGAAATCAGGAAAGCACCTTCACGAACGGACAACCTAAATACTGAAAAATTAACTCCCTGAACAGAGTTTTCTCGCACCAGCCATCCTTTACATGCCTTTGCGGTATTTTCCCCAACTGAATTAGCAGACGCACCCGATTGGCGAGGGTGATGAACGTCGTTATGTTTGGAGCCCGAAAGAACTACTGGGAGTCACGCTGCCTGGCAAGGCCGATTCCTGACACTGAACAGAAAAGAGGTTCTGCGCGCTGATATGTTGACGACAAAGAGTCACCATCCCTGGTTTGCGGTTCAAACCAGGTCAAGGCATGAAAACGTAGTCGCCGCCCAGTTGCAAGGGAAAGGGTATGAAACGTTCCTCCCCCTTTGCAAGTCACGGCGCCGCTGGTCCGACCGCGTTAAGGAAATCGAGTTGCCCCTGTTCCCGGGTTACTTGTTCTGTAGATTCGACGCTAACGACCGGTTGCCGATACTCATCATCCCTGGAGTAGTCCAGATCGTTGGTGTCGGCAAGAAACCGGTGGCGATTGATGAAAAGGAAATCTCCGGCATTCAAATCGCTGTTCAAGCGGGACTGCCCAGACAGCCTTGGTCGTTCGAGCAAATCGGACAAAGAGTTAGGGTCGAATACGGGCCGCTTAGCGGTCTTGAGGGAACCTTAGTAAACGTCAGGGGCCGGCATCGCCTCATTTTGTCGATAACCCTATTGCAACGATCCGTAGCGGTCGAAACAGATGAGTCTTGGGTAAGTCCGATTTTCCCTAGCGTGCATCTGAATCGAGTCCCTGAAAGTATCGCGAAGAGCGCGCCAGGGCACTAGACCCCGAATCAATCTTTTACGAGGTCAAAAAGAGGAAAATGGCCACGATGATTGATGCCTTTCGAGAAATGCCAAGTTTTTCTGCGCTCTCCGATTTCGCAGTCGAACCGCGTGCCCCGTTGAAACCGCAAATCCCTGAGATTCTTTCCGAGAACGTATTCCGGAAGCTTCTTTACTGCGAACAGAAGCGGGCAGAGCGTTGTTCCCGATGCTTCGTGCTGATGCTGGCAGATATTGAGGCCATTCTTCAGGCAGATCACGCTGAGAAAACGCTCGAAGAGATCGCGAGAGCTCTATCTCAGTCCTCGAGAGAGACGGATGTTGCAGGCTGGTACAAGGAAGGTCGCATTTTGGGCGTAATGTACACAGATTATGGAGAAAAGAGCCCAGAAGCCTTTACACGGTTGACGCGAGCTCGGGTTGCAGAATCTCTCAAGGGAAGGCTGCTTCCAAGGACAGTCGAGAAGATCCCTCTAACATTCCATTTCCTTCCCACGCATTGGGAAAAGCCGAGCGTTGATCAATCGGCGCACGCGAACCGTCATCAAGATTTGCCCGAGGAGGAAAAGAAAACGGTTTTTTCTCGTTTCGTGAAGAGGGTTATGGATATTGCCGTCAGTATCGTGATGTTGATCCTGTGCGCTCCTCTATTTCTCGCAATTGCGCTGGCCATCAAACTCACTTCAAGAGGGCCTGTTTTGTTTAAGCAAGAGAGGGTCGGTCAGCACGGCTTGCGATTCGCGTTCTTAAAATTTCGGTCCATGAAGTGTGGGAGCAATCCACGCATTCACCGGGAATACGTCCAGCGGTTTATCGCGGGAGAAGTGCCGCTCAGCAACGCCCCGGATGAGCGGAAAGCGGTGTACAAAATTCAAGATGATCCACGCGTGACGCGTGTAGGAAAATTCCTGCGAAAAACCAGCCTGGATGAACTTCCTCAATTCATTAACGTATTGAAAGGCGAGATGTCACTCGTAGGGCCGCGGCCTCCGATCCCCTACGAAGTAGAAGCGTATCAGTCGTGGCACCGGCGCCGAATGCTGGTCAAGCCGGGAATTACGGGTCTATGGCAGGTCAACGGCCGGAGCAGGACGACCTTCGACGAAATGGTGCGGCTTGATCTTCGTTACGCGAGGACATGGTCGCCTTGGCTGGATTTCAAAATCCTTCTGCGCACTCCTCGAGCGATTTTTTCCGGGGAAGGGGCTTACTGAGCTGTCGCCAAAATTTGCCTCCCCTTCTTTTGTACCCGAAGGATCAGAAAATAGGAGCACGACTCCAACACGGCGAAAAATAACATAAATCGTCCGGAGAGTGATTATGACTGCACTTGCAGACGCGGCTAGCTATGACTATCCGTCAGCACCGATGCCACAAAGGACAACCAGGTTGGGCCCTCACGCGAACCAGAACTCGGCGAATGTGATTCGCTGTGGGATCATTGGCTACGGCTACTGGGGTCCAAATGTAGTCAGGAACCTTTTTAGCGTCGATGGTTGCAAAGTTGCAACGATCTGCGACCAGAGTCCGACCGCGCTTCGGCGTGCGAGCAAAACGTATCCTGGCGCGGAGATAACGACGGAAGTGCTTGACGTCCTGACTTCTAAGGAAATCGATGCGGTCGCCGTCGTCACGCCCGTGTGGACACATTTCGATCTGGCGAAGTCAGCCCTGCAAAATGGAAAGCACGTCTTCGTGGAGAAACCCTTCACTTCCACGCCGCAACAGGCCGAAGAGCTCATTGAACTGGCAGACCGAAGCGGGCTCAAGATCATGGTCGATCACACGTTTCTCTTCTGCGGCGCCGTAAGAAAAATTCGACAGCTCATGGATGACGGGATTGTGGGGGATCTCTACTACTTTGATTCGACCCGTGTGAACCTCGGTCTCTTCCAGCATGATGTGAACGTGGTGTGGGACCTGGCGCCCCATGATTTGTCAGTTATGGATTACCTCATTGCCGAGAAGCCAGAGGCGGTGGTGGCCACCGGTGGAAAGCATTTGAACGGCCTGGCTGACATGGCGTTCATTACCGTGTATTTTCCGCGCAACGTCATCGCCCACATCAATGTGAACTGGCTTTCTCCGGTTAAGGTCCGGACGACGCTCATCGGCGGAGAGAAAAAGATGGTTGTTTGGAACGACCTCGAGGCCGATGAAAAAGTCAAGGTCTACGATAAAGGCGTGGAGATCGCTAACGGCCGGGGAGTTTACGATTTGCTGGTGAGCTACCGCTCCGGCGATGTTTGGGCGCCAAAAGTTGAACCAACAGAAGCGCTCAAGGTGGAGCTCGAGTATTTCGTCGATTGCATAGTTAACGACCGAACGCCCCTGAACGACGGCGCAGCCGGTCTCCGAGTGGTCAAGATACTGGAAGCGGCCGACCGATCCTTGAAAGAACGGGGGAAGACCATTTCGCTATGAACAACTACCGTTGCATCGCTCCCGATGTGCGATTGGGAAGGGAAGTGAAGCTCTCGAAATTCGTCAACCTTTATGGGTGCGAAGTCGGGGATCAAACCAAGATAGGTGCCTTCGTGGAGATTCAAAAGAACGCCAGAATCGGCAGGAACTGCAAAATCTCAAGTCATAGCTTTGTGTGCGAGGGAGTGACCATTGAGGACAACGTCTTTGTGGGGCACGGTGTGACCTTCATCAATGATGCTTATCCTCGTGCCACCAATGCGGAAGGGGAACTCCAAACAGAAAAGGATTGGAAGGTCGAGCCAACGCGCGTGAAAAGATGCGCGTCCATTGGCTCAGGGGCGACCATCCTCTCCAACCTGACGATCGGCGAAAATGCCCTCGTCGGGGCCGGCAGTGTGGTGACTCACGACGTCCCGGACAATGCGATTGTGGCTGGAAATCCGGCAAAGATGCTTCGTTTGATCACTTCGGGATTGCGAGCCGCATCATGAGCGACACTGGCAGAATTCCCTTTCTGGACTTGGTGACCCCTCACCAGGAGCTCGAACAGGAGCTGGTGGCCGTATTCCGAAGAGCATTGCACACCGCAGGCTTCGTGGGTGGACAGATTGTAGAGGAATTTGAAACGGAATTTGCCGAGTTTTGCGGGACCCGCCATTGCGTGGGCGTAGGAAGCGGAACAGACGCCCTGCGGTTTGCACTCATTGCGGCTGGAGTAGAGCTGGGCGATACCGTCGTTACTGCCCCAAATACTTTCATCGCGACTACCGAGGCGATTTCGCAAGCCGGCGCGAGGGCGGACTTCGTGGATGTCGACGGCCGAACGTATACCATGGACGCCGAGAAGCTGCACGAATACCTTGAGAAGCGATGCCGCGTTAGTCCTTCGACGGGCCAATTGGTGAACGAGCGAACCGGTAGTCGCATTTCCGGAGTCGTGCCTGTCCATCTGTACGGCCAGATGGCGGACATGGACCGCATCCTGGAACTCGCGGAACGCTACAACTTGTTTGTGATTGAAGATGCTTGTCAAGCTCACGGAGCCTCCTACTATTCGCGAAAAGAGAATTGCTGGAAGAAGGCGGGGTCGATGGGAGTGGCGGCGGCGTTCAGTTTCTATCCTGGAAAGAATCTCGGTGCTTGCGGAGAGGCGGGGGCGGTCACAACCAACGACGCGGCGCTCGCGGCCAAAATCCACATGCTGCGGGACCACGGGCAAGTCGAAAAGTATCACCACGATATTGAGGGATACAACGGCAGGCTCGATGCAATCCAGGCGGGGATTCTGCGTGCCAAGCTTAGGCGTTTGCCGGGGTGGAACCAAGAGCGTTGTGCGCGCGCACGTGTTTATAACCAACTGTTTCGCTCAGAAATTGAGGCCATTGTCCTTCCCTACGAATCTCCCCGCAGCAAGCCTGTCTATCACCTCTATGTGGTCCGAGTGAAAAACCGGGACCGGCTTCAAGCTTGCTTAGCCGAAGCCGGTATCGCCACTCAAATCCACTACCCGACGCCGCTCCACCTCGTGAAAGCGTATGCCTCACTGGGCTACAAAACGGGGGATTTTCCATCAGCGGAAAAGGCCGCATCGGAAATTCTGTCTCTGCCGATGTATCCGCAACTCAAGCCTTCCGAGCAAGTAAAAATCGCTCAAGCGGTATGCAACTTCTTTGATGAAGAGCGCGCCGGAAGCGGGATGCAACGTCTCCATTCAGCCGCCGCGCACGAAGGTTGCGTCGCTTGAAACGACTACCTTCGACGCAGGAAGTCCCTGAGCGCTGATATGAACTGCAAGGTTCAAGCACAATCGATCGCATGTCTATCTCCGGCAAAGACGCAACTTTATCGAGCTGGCCGTGGCAGACCCAAGATATGGATTGACTTAGAGAACTCCCCTCACGTTCCTTTTTTTGTCCCGATCATCAATGAACTTCACAAATACGGATGTTTCGTTTTCCTGACCGGGCGAGATTGCTTTCAGGTGCGAGAGTTGACGGGACTGTTCCATCTGGACTGTCAGATGGTTGGCCGCCACTACGGGAAAGGCAACCTGCGCAAGATGGCTGGCTTGTGCCTTCGGGCGTTAAAGCTGATTCCGCGCGTGTGGAAAGAGATGCCGGATCTCGCCGTTTCTCATGGTTCGCGTTCTCAGTTGATTGCGTGCAGCGCTATGGGGATTCCTTGTCTTTTTTTTCGTGACTATGAGTTTTCAACGCCTCTTCCCCTGGTCCGTCCAACTTGGCTCATGTGCCCGCAAGTCATTCCGAGTGCGACGTTGCAATGCGATTTGCGCAGAATCCTGAAATATCCCGGGATTAAGGAAGACGTTTATGTTCCACGGTTCGTTCCGGACCCCAGCGTTCGGCAACAGCTCGGATTGCGGGACGAGGACGTCGTGGCCACCCTTCGTCCGCCCGCAAATGAAGCTCATTATCACCATCCGCAGAGTGCTGAACTGTTTGGTGCGACCGTAGAATTTCTAAGTAAGTTTCAGAACGTGAAGCTCGTCGTCCTTCCCCGAAATGAAAGACAGGCAGCCGGCTTGAAGAACCGTTGGCCTGGGCTTTTCTCAAGCGGCGCTATGCGCCTCCCGGCGCGGGTAGTGGATGGCCTGAACCTAATTTGGTACTCGGATTTGGTCGTCAGCGGGGGAGGCACGATGAATAGGGAGGCCGCTGCTTTGGGAGTTCCCGTCTATAGCGTATTTCGCGGGAACATCGGGGCCGTGGATCGCTATCTTAGCGAGCAAGGCCGCCTTGTCCTGCTCGAGACCATTCAAGATGTACACAGAAAGATTCGCGTCGCGCACAGAAGTCGGCCTTTGAGCCCTATGAAGGAGGGTGGTAGCACACTAAGCACGATCGTGGAGCAGATCATCGTGATCGCCGAACGAAAAGCTCCGCTTGCAAAGGAAGGGAAGAGCAAGCCTTTCCCCTCCATGGTTTCGGCGAACGACACAGAGGCAGAGGAATTTGACGCTGCCAGGACCGCAAAATGAATCTTTTAATTGTCGTAGGCGCTCGGCCAAATTTTATGAAGGTCGCGCCGCTCATCGCGGCCATTAAGCGCCATAACGAAAGAATTCGGTCAACTTCTGCCAACGGCCAACCGGCGCGAGAGGAAGCTGTCCGCCCGATCCTGGTACACACTGGTCAGCATTACGACGACCTTATGTCCGGAGCATTTTTTCGCGACCTGAGTCTGCCTACGCCGGACGTTTACCTTGGCGTGGGCTCGGGGTCGCACGCAGTTCAGACAGCAGATATCATGAAGAAATTCGAGGAAGTGCTGACCCGGGTGAAGCCGGACGTCGTGGCAGTCGTGGGCGACGTGAACTCCACTCTCGCTTGTGCCCTGGTCACTGCCAAGCTCGCATTCGACTCCAGTGGATCCCGGCCGTTAATCGCTCATGTCGAAGCCGGATTGCGCTCTTTCGACCGTTCGATGCCGGAAGAGGTCAACCGCGTGCTCACCGACCACCTATCCGACCTTCTCTTTGTGACCGAAGAGAGCGGCGTTCGGAATCTGCGTAACGAGGGCGTCCCGCCCGGAAACATTCATTTTGTCGGTAACACCATGATCGATGCGCTACTAGCTCTCCTGGGCAAAGCTGAGGAGTCCACGATTTTGAAGGACCTTGAGCTCCGGCCGAAGGATGGAAAGGCTGACACCGCTCGGTCGGTCGACCGTTATGCGCTTCTAACGCTGCACCGGCCAGGAAATGTGGACGATCGCGAAAGTTTTGTAAACATTCTGAACGGTTTAGAAGACTTGGCCAGAGGATATCCGGTCATATTCCCAGTGCATCCGCGGACAAGGCAGAGAATCAAGGAATTCGGTCTCGATTCAAATTTCTGCGCGGACGCGATCCAAACCGAAAAAGACACACGACGCTCCAGAAGCGGAAAGCACGGAATCGTCTTGATTGATCCCCTGGGCTATTTGGATTTCCTGTGTTTGATGAAATATGCGGCTCTCGTCGTGACGGACTCCGGCGGTATCCAGGAAGAAACCACGATTCTTGGGGCTCCCTGCGTTACCGTTAGGGAGAACACGGAAAGACCGGTGACCGTCGAAAGTGGAACAAATGCGATCGCCGGGACCAAGGCGAGCGCCATCAAGGATACGATCCGCCACCAACTGCGAAGGGACAAAAAAGTCAATGCGCCGAGAAACTGGGACGGACAAACGGCTGCTCGCATCATCAGCATCCTGGTTCAAAAACATGGCGAAAAGAGATCCGTTCGAACGTCTTTCGTGCAAAACACTCTGCCGGTTGAGGACCGATGCTTGCGCCCGTAGTCCAATCTTCGTCAGCCGACCCTTATTTGGAAACGGTGATCCTGAAGCTCGTGGCCTATTGCAGAGCCAACGACTGGGCGGGCTACGACCCTTATGATGCCGTCAACAGCAGATTTTTTGCCGCTCTACCATTCCTTAACTGGAGACTTCCCCGGCTGGTTTTCTGTCAGGCTTTGAAGCGCAGCCCCCTTAACGTTCGGAAGGCGCTGCTCATTCCAAAGACCCAGAATCCCAAGGCCATCGCGCTTTTTCTGTCAGCATTCCTTAAGCTCTCGAGGATTAGCATGGCGGCGGCAGGACATCTTGTCGAGCCGATGATCGAACGTCTAATCGCCCTGCGATCACAGGGGATCCCCTACTGGTGCTGGGGATACAGTTTTCCGTGGCAGACGCGAACAATGTTGGTGCCAGTAGGAGCGCCAAACTTGGTTTGCACCACGTTCGTGGGCAACGCACTTTTGGACGCTTATGAAGAACGCTCGGACCGTCGCTGCTTGAACATGGCGGCGAGTACAGCCGAATATGTTCTGGACAAGCTTTATTGGACCGAAGGCAGCCGAATGGCTGGATTCAGCTATCCTCTCCCCGGCCTACGTAGTCAGGTTGCCAACGCGAATTTCCTGGGCGCGGCTCTGTTGTGCCGCGTATACGAACACACGAAGGATGCCAAGTTTCTTGGGCCAGCCATCAGGGTGGCCCGCTATGCTGCTGCGAGTCAACGCGTAGATGGCTCCTGGTACTACGGCAACCAGCCATCACAACAATGGATTGACAATTTTCATACCGGCTACAACCTCTGCGCCTTGGAGGTCATAGGCCGGTGTGCGAAGACAGAAGAGTTTGCATCGTGCTTGCGTCGCGGGTTCGGGTTCTATCGAGGGCACTTCTTCCGTGAAGACGGAGCGCCCAAATACTTCCATAACCGCGCCTATCCCGTAGACATCCACTGCGTGGCGCAAAGCATCATTACGCTGGTGACGCTGAGGAATTTTGCTCCCGGCAACGTTTCCTTGGCGCGTTCGGTGTTGGAATGGGCCATAAAGCACATGTGGGATGAACAAGGCTTCTTCTACTATCGCTTGCTTCGCTTTTGCACCAATCGAATTGCATATATGAGATGGTCCGAGGCTTGGATGCTTCTGGCAATGTCGGTGCTCCTATGCGATTCGGAGGTAGCTGCAGGACACCCAGAAGAAGCCAGCACTTTGAATTCTTTGCCGCAAGTATCCTGAAGGTTGCCTCGCGATAACCTTGGCCGTTTACAGCTTCAATCCGCTAGAAGATCCGCGCTGGGTCGAGTTTGGGAAACGACACTCGCGCTTTTCGATCTTTCACACAACGGGCTGGTTAAAGGCCTTGTGCCAGACGTACCGGTATGAACCAATCGCCTTTACGACTTCGCCGCCGGGAGCTGGGCTCGAGAACGGGATCGTTTTCTGCCGGATCTCGAGTTGGCTGACGGGGCGCAGGTTGGTCTCACTACCTTTTGCCGACCACTGCGAACCACTCATCGAGAGACCTGAGGAATGCGAGGAAATTGTCGATGCTTTAAGCCGACAGATTGGTTCAGAAAAGCTGAAGTACGTCGAGATTCGCCCACGTAGCGCTCATCGGCGGTTCGAATCCGGGATGCAGGAAAGCAAGCAGTTCTGTCTTCATGTTTTGGATTTAGGGCTGCCTCTTCCGGATATATTCCGTCGGTTTCAGAAGGACTCGACGCAAAGAAAGATTCGGAGAGCGGAGCGGGAAGGCCTCCGTTACGAAGCTGGCAGATCGCCAGCGCTTCTCAAGGAATTTTACCGCCTTTCCCTGCTGACCCGCCGGCGACACCGGTTGCCGCCTCAACCGACAGAATGGTTTCGGAATTTGATCGCATGCCTCGGCGATCGGCTGCGAATTCATGTAGCTTTCAAGGATGGACAGGCTATCGCCAGCATTCTAACGCTGCGTTACGCGCGGACGATGGTCTACAAGTACGGTTGCTCGGATGCAAAGTTCCACAAGCTCGGCGCCATGCCCCTGCTGTTTTGGAAGGCGATCCAGGAAGCTAAGGAACAAGGCCTTCAGGAATTTGACTTAGGCCGCACAGATTCAGACAACGCCGGACTGCTTGCCTTCAAAGGACACCTTGGCGCTACCGCATCATCGCTGACGTACTTAAGAAGCCCCGCCCCTCGCCGCTGGAGCCTTACAGAAGGCCAGGGGATGAGAATTGCGCTACGTGTTATGGGCCATCTGCCGGGCGGTCTGCTCTCGACCGCCGGGAGACTTCTCTACAAGCACATCGGATAGCGTTGATTAGCTCCGATTCCTCAATCAGGGTGAACGTTACGGCAGTGGAAACAAACGTGAAATCTTCTTCAATGATTCTGCAATCGGCGTCTTCCACACTGCGCTGCCCGGGAGCCGTGGTCATGGACGCAGACTATCGCGGACTCGCAGTGGTCCGCAGCCTGGGCCGACGCGGTATCCCCGTCTGGGTCCTTCGACGTGGCGATCATCGGCTCGCGGCACTATCCCGTTATACCTGTCGCACGGTAGGTCGGCCCGCTCGGCGTTCCGAAGAGGAAGAACTGAAATTCCTCATCCATTTAGCCGACTATCGGGGCATTCGTAACTGGATGCTGTTTCCTACGGGGGACGAGGATGCCGCCTTCGTTAGTCGCCATCATCGGACACTGAGGCCATATTTCGAGCTTACGACCGCGCCTTGGGAAGTTCTCGAAAGGGCCTATAACAAGAAACTCGCCTACCAGCTTGCTGATGAGGTAGGTGTAGACCGTCCGTGGACCATATACCCTTCGAACCGCGCCGAGGTGGAGGCGTGCGCGTGTCAGTTTCCCGTCATTCTTAAACCTGCCTATAACAGCGGCTTCAATCGATTCACAGCGTCGAAAGCGTGGCGCGTCGACACGCGAGAGCAACTTCTCGCTCTTTATGACGAGGCCACGATCCTGGTTGACCCGAGCAACCTAATGATTCAGGAGCTTATTGCCGGCGGAGGAGAGTCGCAGTTTTCCTACACCGCCCTCACCCGCGAGGGGCGGCCGCTTGCATCGCTTACCGCAAGGCGGACGCGGCAGTTTCCCATGGATTTTGGGCGCGCCAGCACCTTTGTCGAGACCATCGAAGACTGCGCATCCGCGGCGGCAGGAATTCGCCTTCTCGCAGCGCTGAAATATACAGGCATTGCGGAAGTGGAATTTAAGAGGGATCCGGGCGACGGCAAACTGAAGCTGCTGGACATTAATCCGCGGGTTTGGGGGTGGCACAGTCTGTGCGGGGCAGCGGGCGTCGACTATCCCTATCTGCTCTGGCTGTTGACGATCGGAGAACCAATACCGCCGACCAAAGCTAGGGTTGGTGCGCGTTGGGTTCGGATGAGCACCGATTTGCCCACCGCCATTCGGGAGGTGCTCGGCGGTCGCCTTCCGCTGCTAGCCTACCTTCGGACTCTGCGGGCGCCACTTGCTTCGGCAATTTACGCATCGGATGACCCGCTGCCTGGGATCCTAGAAACTCCGCTCCTTGTGTACTTGGCTGGAAAAAGAATTCTCAGGCGATTCTGGGACCGCGTCTCTCGGGGAGGTAAATTTTCGTGGCGCGTGGCGCAAGGTCGCAGAATTCACAGTTCGACTCCGACTGGTGTTCGGGAACGTCCAAAGCCGGAGTATGGCAGGAACGTCAAGGGAGATCTTTGTTGAGGAGGTTCACCATTGAAAGTGACGACTGACGTGGTAGTTTTGGGAGCAGGCCCCTATGGGTTGTCCGCCGCCGCCCATTTGAATGCTTGCGGGTTAAACGTCCGCGTTTTCGGCGAAACCATGTCCTTTTGGGATCGCCATATGCCCGAAGGAATGTGCCTGCGCTCGCCGTGGGAAGCATCACAGCTGTCTGACCCTGCAAAGGCTCTGACGATTGATGCTTTCCAAGTTGCGATGAGTAGCCCCGTGAGCCGACCCATTCCCATCCGGCGATTCATTGCTTACGGCCGCTGGTTTCAATCCCGGGTGGTTCCCAACCTGGAACAAAAAAGGGTTATGGAAATCGAAAGGGATGCACCGGGTTTCCGCGTTGCTTTGGCTGATGGCGAAGTTGTCCGATGCCGGCGTGTCGTCATCGCAGGCGGGATCGGTCCGTTCGCTGTGCGGCCCCCCCAGTTTGCAGGCATACCTTTGGACCTAGCCTCGCACTCGTCCGAGCAGCGGGATTTGGCGCGCTTTCGTGGGAAAAAGGTGGTCGTGATTGGCGGGGGGCAAAGCGCTCTCGAATCGGCAGCTCTCCTGCACGAACGTCAGGCGGACGTTGAACTCATAGTTCGCAATAGCGCTGTTTATTGGACTTGGCAACGCCCGTGGCTTCACACCTTTAGGCCTGTGGGAGCGCTTTTGTATGCATGGCCCGACGTTGGGCCGGCATTCATCAGTCACGCCGTGGCCAAGCCGAGTTTGTATCGGTCCCTTCCGCGCCGGGTTCAAGACTCTTGGCGGTTTAAGTCGCTGCGCCCCAACGGTGTCGGATGGCTCAAGCCACGGTTAGACGACGTAAGAATCTCAGCGGGGCGTGGCGTGCTTTCGACGGCTATCCGAGGGAAACGCCTGGAGCTGAAGTTAAGCGATGGTTCGGAGCGTTCCGTTGATCATGTATTGATGGCCACGGGCTATCGCGTGAATGTGAGAAAGTACGAGTTTCTCTCGGCATCCTTGCGGTCCGCGCTTTCTCTCGTAGATGGTTGTCCAGTACTTACGAGGGGTTTCGAATCGTCCGTTCGCGGATTGCACTTCCTGGGGGCGCCGGCGATGTGGAGCTTTGGACCGCTCATGCGCTTTGTTGCAGGGGCTGATTTTGCCGCGCGCACCGTGACCAAAGCCGTTATGCGTGCCCACGCAACGGTTGCCCGGCCGGCTGCTGTGGTCCTCGAGACAACGCAAACTGTCGCGGTATCCCACGGCGCGGAAGAAGGATAGGTCTTTAAAGCGGTCGCCTCAGGTCACCTATCAGACTCTCAACCCCAGTGCAGCGAACTTTTACTGATTACTATCGCTGTCCCGAAGAGTTCACATCGTGTTTTCGAGGCGGCACGTCACCCTCGCGTACAGGATATTTCCGGTTTGGACCCCAAGCGATTTGCTACGGCACTAACCGCAAAGGCGCGGTGAGCCCTAGTGTCGATGGCGCGGCCTACGATGCTTTGAAGGACGTGGTGCTCAAATCGGGCGAGGTGCACCTGTCTTTTGACAGCGACGAGGTTGTTGACAATCTCCGTTTTGAGCGCTACTCGAACGGTTCAGAGAGGCGCTCGCCGCTCGCCGGGAAGCTCGCCAACCGTCTGTATTACTGTGCGAGGCCGTTCTTAGGTGTAGGCGTCCGCCGGCACTTTCAGAAACTCAGGCTGGCCGATTGGCAGTCGATTCCGTTTCCTCGATGGCCCATCGATCGAACCGTTGAGCAATTGCACGAGATGATGCTTCGGCTGTGTGTCGAAGCGCATGCTGGCAGGAAAGTGCCGTTTATCTGGTTTTGGCCCGACGGGCATACCAGCTGTTTAACTGTTACGCACGACGTGGAGGCAGCCGAAGGACGCGATCTTTGTCCGGCGCTTATGGACCTGGATGAGAGCTTTGGCATACAAAGCTCGTTTCAGTTGGTTCCCGAGAAACGCTATACGCTCAGCTCCTCGTTCCTCGAGGGCATGCGCTCGAGAGGTTTCGAAATCAATGTTCACGATCTCAATCACGACGGACGCCTCTTTTCGAGCGAGTCCAGGTTCTTCGAGCGGGTCGAGCGGATCAATCAATATGGCCGAGCGTTCCAGGCCAAGGGATTTCGTTCAGGCGCTCTATATCGCAATCTTGCATGGTACGGAGGCCTCGAATTTTCCTACGACATGTCCGTGCCTAACGCGGCGCATTTAGATCCCCAACGCGGCGGCTGCTGTACCCTGATGCCGTATTTCGTTGGCAAGATTCTGGAATTGCCGGTCACAACCACGCAGGACTATTCCCTGTTTCACATCCTCAATCAGTATTCGACGGAACTCTGGGAGTATGAGATTCGGCAGATTACGGATCAACAAGGGCTGGCCAGCTTCATTATTCATCCAGATTATCTGGTGGAACCGCGGGCCCGTGACACTTACAAATCGTTGCTGGCTTTTCTCGCCGGGTTACGCTCGGAAGGCAAAGTTTGGTTCGCGCTTCCGCGAGAAGTCAATGACTGGTGGCGAGCAAGGAGCCAGATGAAGCTCGTCGAGCACGGAAACAACTGGGAGGTCGAAGGACCCGAAAAGGATAGGGCGCGGGTTGTGTATGCCGTTCTCGACGGCGATCGTCTGGCCTACGAGCCTGACTGACTCATCCATTGAAACGAGCAAGGACGATTGCGGCGCCAAAGAAACCAAGGGCGTAGGGTTATTCCCGATGTGCTTTTCAGGATTTGCATTGCAATCGGTACCGCAGTTTACCCGATTTTTTTCTCGCCGAGGAGATGGTAAGGATTCTTCCTGAACTGGCTTCCTGTGATCCAGAGGGCGGAGCCGTGAGTGGCTTAGGCCATCGGAAGGACTCGAAGGCCACGAGTGACTCAGGCTCTGCCAACCGTTAGATCGGCGCTGCCGCCCAGCGCCCAAGCGAAAAACCATGAGCCGCTATTTTGATTTGATGAACAGCCAGGGGAGCGATTCGGTGATACAGCCTCCTTCGCGAGGTGTATCGAAGCCCAAGCTCAATCTACCGACGAGCTTCCACCGCCGAGTCGCAGACGCGGGACAAGGTTTTTCCGTGGCCCGTTTCCTGCGCATTGTCGAGGAGCGCCGGTGGACCATCGCCACATTTGCGATTGTGGTTGTCGTGACGGTTATGACGGCATCCTTGCTGATGAAGCCTGAATACGAGGCGGTTGGACGAGTGGTGTTTCATCGCGACAGCGACAACGGGGTTCTGGGATTCAAGGGCGTTGATACCTCGCTGCTTGAGGATCCGGAGGACCGCGCAGCCATTGATACGCAAATCGGCATTCTGCAAACCGACGCTTTAGCCATGCAAGTCATCAAAGATCTGCAGCTCGACGAGGATCCCGAATTTGCTGGTCGCCTGATGCCCGCCGGTAGCGAGGATCGGCTCGTGGATTTATTCCACAAGAAGCTGAAGATTTCCAAGGTAAAAGGCACGCGACTGATCGAGATCGATTTCCGGAGCAGCGACCCCAAACTCGCTGCGGATATCGTCAATAAGCTGGTCAACGATTATGTGGACCAATTCTACAAGAGTCAGTTTCAGGCGAGCACGCAGATCTCTGACTTTCTGTCGGCTCAATTGAAGGACCTGCAAGCCAAGGTCGCGGAATCCCAGCAGAGACTGGTCGACTACCAGAAGGCCAATGGCATCTTTGGAATGGACGATAAGCAGAATATCGTGATTGCAAAACTCGACGACCTGAACACGATGCTCACGGCAGCAGAGGCCGACCGAGTCCAGAAAGAGGTCAATTACCGCTTGGCGCGTTCGAGGCAGCCCGAGCTGATAGCGAAACTCGACCCCGACAATCTCATAACCAAGCTCCGGGGACAGCAGGCCGACCTTCAGAGTCAAATCGCCGAGGCCTCCGTCCAGCTTGGTCCCGCCAATCCGAAAATGAAGGAACTCTCGAATCAGCTCGCCCAGGTGAAGCAATCGCTCCAGTCGGAGATCAATCGAATTGGGGAACGCATCACCTATGAGTATCAGAGTGCGGTGGCTCGCGAGGACATGTTGCGGCGCTCGCTTGAAGCGCAAAAGCAGGCGGCAAACACGCTGAATGCCAATGTGATCCAGGCAAACATACTGAAGCACGACTTTGAAACCAACAGACAACTCTATGAAAATCTGCTTCAGAAGCAGAAAGAAGTCGGCATCACCTCCAACCTGAAATCGAGCAACCTGTGGATCGTTGATCCGGCCAGACCGCCCAAGTTGCCTGCCGAGCCGAAGATTCTGAGAAATCTTGGCCTTGCGGTGGTGTTCGGAATTTCGGGTGGCGTATTACTCGCCCTGGGTTTGGCAAAGATGAACGAAAAGATCGATACGCTCGAACAGGCGATACTGATCTCGCCCTGCCCTTCGCTGGGTGTCGTGCCTCTGCTGGGTGTGAAAGGCAAGAATGGCGCCATTCGCCAATTCCCCGGCGTAAACCGCAACGTGAAACCCGAGTTGGTGAGCTCTTTGCAGCCACTGTCCTTAGCGGCGGAATGCTACCGAGCAATGTTGACTTCGGTTTTGCTTTCGCACGAGACTCCGCCCGCGGTGATCCTGGTGACCAGTGCGCTCCCCGGAGAGGGCAAGACCACGGTCAGCACGAATCTGGCGATCGCTCTTGCTCGATCGCACAAACGTGTGCTTCTTGTCGATACCGACCTCCGTCGTCCCAGCGTTCACCGCGCCATGCGATTAACTGCTACCGCGGGTCTCGGCGCGATCCTCAGGAAATCCGCCACTTTTGAGGAGGTGGTCATTGGTTTTGCGGGAGTGCCCAATCTTTTCGTTCTTCCGGTTGGGCCGGTCAACCCTCCCGATGATACGGAATTGCTCGTCTCGGGCTTCAAGGACCTGGTAGCCCGCTGGCGCCAAGAATTCGATCACATCATCATCGACACTCCGCCCGTGCTGGCCGTCACGGACGCGGTGCGCATCTCGGTCGAGGCGGATTCCGTGATCCTGGTTGTTCGCGCCGGGGAAGTGACAAAGGATGAGTTCCTGCGCGCCCAAGACCTACTCCTTAAAGTAAACGCCCGGCTTTCCGGGTTCGTGCTGAATGGAGGGGATCTGGGCTCGTCAGACTTTAGATACTACTACGGCTACTACAGCAGGGATGAGCCGAAGCACCTGGGTGCGGGCGCGTGAGATCGTCGAATTTTGCGATGTTCTCCGGTCGAATGGCTCGAACGAACCATAAGTGAGAGGAAAGGGACTGGAAACCATGAGAAACCCTCGAGAGACTGCCGTTATGCAACCTGCCGAAGGGCGCGGGCTTCTCGAATCGAAGTTCGAGAATCGGACTGCCAATGTGGGCATCATCGGGCTTGGGTATGTCGGGTTGCCCCTTGCTTTGCTCTTTGTTGAGGCGGGCTTTCCCGTGACCGGCTTTGACGTTGACGCTCAGAAGGTCGGGTGCCATCGAGCGAGATTCAGCTTGCGCGGGCGAAACAGTTCTCGGCCACAGGGCAATTCTCCGCTATTGGCGGCATGGACGCTGTGATCATTTGCGTCCCGACTCCGCTGAACGAGCAGCGCGAGCCCGACCTCAGTTACATTACCGCCACCGCCGAAGCGATCGCTCCGCATCTGCGGTCCGGCCAGCTCATCTTGCTGCAAAGCACCACCTATCCGGGAACCACGAGGGAAGTCTTGCTGCCGATTCTCGAAAAGAACCCGCGTGGGCTGCGGGCCCAGCAGGACCGCAGCGGTGATGGCGCCGAGCGCGATGCCTTTTATGTTGCTTTTTCGCCGGAACGCGAGGATCCCGGCAATAACACGATAGCGCGGCGTAATGTCCCCAAAATTGTCGGCGGGCTGAGTAAACGGGCGACCGAGCTGGCCGCCCGGCTTTACAAATCCATTTTCTGCCAAATCGTGCCGGTTTCCACGCCCGAGGTGGCGGAAATGACGAAGCTGCTCGAAAACATTTACCGCTGCGTAAATATCGCTCTGGTGAACGAACTAAAGCTGTTGTGCTTGCGCATGGGGATTGACGTGTGGGAAGTGATCGATGCTGCTTCCACCAAACCTTTTGGCTTTCAGCCGTTTTATCCGGGCCCGGGCCTGGGAGGCCACTGCATACCCGTGGATCCGTTCTATCTTTCCTGGAAGGCGAAGGAGTGGGATTTCCAGACGCGCTTCATCGAGCTTGCGGGCGAGATCAACACTTCCATGCCCTATCACGTCGTGAACACAATTTCGTCGGCCCTGAACAACATCCGGAAGCCGCTGAACGGCTCGCGTGTCCTGGTCCTTGGAGTGTCCTACAAGAAAGACATCGACGATCTGCGAGAATCTCCGGCCCTTACCATCATCGAGCTTCTACGGCACCAGGGTGCGATGGTCAGTTTCAACGATCCTTATTTCCCGGTTCTGCTCAAGGGCCGCCATTACGACCTGCAGATGAAGCGGGTCCCCTTGGACAAGATCAGCGAGTACGACTGCGTCGTCATCGTTACCGACCATTCCGACTACGACTACGCGGCCATTGTGCGCGAGGCGCAACTGGTTGTGGATACCCGCAACGCCACGCGCGGCATCGACTCGGCGAAAGTCGTTCGTTGCTGACCACCTCGATTCGAAATACCCGCACGGAGGTCGCTATGAATTCGAAACTCCTTTCACTTGCCGCGCTGGCGCTTGTACCCGCGCTGCCGCCCTGTGGTTTGGCGCAAGAGCGTGTGGCTCCGACAGAAGCTCCCTCGGCGGCATCGCCATCTGCACCTCAGCCGAAATCCAGCGTGGCGTCTGCCACAAGTTCGTCGCCCGAACTGCTCATCGGTAGCGGCGATTTGATTGAGGTGAGTCTCTACGGTGTTCCTGATTTCAAAACCGACGTGCGTGTTGGTTCGAGCGGCGAAATTTCTTTACCCATGCTCGGCACGGTAAAGGTGGGCGGGCTGTCCGTCGACGAGGCCAGCAAGCTCATTGAACACAGACTCAGCGAGAAACGCCTGTTCAACGACCCGCACGTTACCGTCTTTGAGAAAGAATACGCAACGCAAGGGATTTCGGTGTTGGGCGAGGTACAGAAGCCCGGCATTTATTCTTTGCTGGGTTCCCGGAACTTATACGATGCTATTTCCGCCTCCGGCGGCACCACGCCAAAAGCCGGCAGTTATGTGCTGCTTACCCACCGCAAAGATCCTCAGCACCCGGTTCGCGTGCCGCTCACAACCGGTACACCCGACTCGATGAAGGACAACGTTACCGTCGAGCCCGGCGACACCATCGTCGTGAGCAAAGCGGGCATTGTTTACGTTGTTGGCGACGTGCGCCAGCCTGGCGGGTTTGCGATGGAAAACGGAAAAAACATTACCGTTTTGCAGGCCATCGCTCTGGCGCAAGGGATTGGGCCGAATGCCGCGCTGAACAGGGCCAAACTGGTTCGCAAAACCGCCGACGGTCCACAGGAAGTACCGCTGGCTCTTAAGAAGATACTGGCCGCTAAGGCTCCCGATCCGCAACTCGAGGCAGACGACATCTTGTTTGTTCCTGACAGCGTCGGGAAGAGTGCTTTCAAACGCGGCACCGAGGCGGCGCTGCAAGCGGCAATCGGCGTGGCCATCTGGCGGGTGCCATGATCGAGACGCAATGGCTGCACCTTTGACCGCCAGAACCACCGGCGGGAGAGGGATGCGTCCGTCTGTCCCAAGCAACAGAAGCACGCAGAGGATCGCGTCAATGTGCGATCGAGAACGCAAACGAAAGGAACTCAATGTTAGCTCTGCTGACCGACAGGAAATCCGGCGAAGTGGCTGCCTACGACGTGCCCGCGCCGGAGCTTCGCCCCGGCGGTGTGCTGTTAAGGACCCATTACTCCGCGATCAGCGCGGGGACTGAGCGTGCCACACTCGAACTGAGCTCAAAGTCGCTTCTCGCCAAGGCAAAAGCGCGACCAGATCTGGTGAAACAGGTCATCGCTTACGCACGCCAGAACGGCGTGAAAGCCGCGTACCAAAAGGTGCATGCAAAGCTGGATTCGCTAACCACTCTCGGATACAGCTGTGCCGGCGAGGTCATTGCCGTTGGCGATGGAGTTCACGAGTTTCGCCCGGGCGATCGCATTGCTTGCGGCGGCGGCACGTACGCCAACCACGCGGAGATCAACTTTGTTCCGCGCAACCTCGCGGCGCACATCCCTCCGCAAGTGTCGACCGCGGCTGCCTCCCTAACCACCATCGGCGCCATCGCTATGCAGGGAATACGCCAGGCCTTGGTACAGGTTGGTGAAACCGTCGCGGTGATCGGCGCGGGTCTTGTCGGCGTCTTAACAATTCAAATTGCCCGCTGCGCGGGCTGCCGGGTGGTGGCGATTGATCTTTCGCCCGAGCGCGTCCGGCGCGCTCGGGAGTCCGGCGCGGACCTTGCGCTTGTCTCTGATGATCCGGCGCTAGGCTCAAAGATCAAGGAGTTCTCTCGATATGGTGTCGATGCCGCGATTTTGACCGCAGCTACTGATTCGAGCGAACCCGCCGAGATGGCCGCCGACATTCTGCGCGATCGCGGCCGCATTATCGTCGTGGGTGCGGTCGGCATGGGCGTATCGCGGGCCAATATGTACCACAAGGAACTGTCGCTCGCGCTCTCGCGCTCTTACGGGCCAGGAAGGTATGACCCACAGTACGAGGAAGGGGGCGTTGACTACGCTATCGGCTACGTGCGCTGGACGGAGAAGCGAAACATGGAGGCCTTTCTCGACTTATTGGCCTCCGGGCAAGTCAACGTCACCCCTCTTCTTGAGCATCGCTACTCCATCGTCGACGGAGCCAAGGCATACGCGGATCTGAAGACTGGTAGGTACACTTCGATTCTGGAATATAACGGCGCATCATCGGCCGTTGAGAAGCCGGCGACAGCAGCGATAGCGGCTGGGCCCCGCATGGGCAATGAAGTGCGTGTGGGCTGTATTGGCGCTGGGAGTTTCGCTTCCAGCGTCATTTTCCCGATTCTGCAGTCGATTAAGGGCGTGCGCTTGCGGGCCGTTGCCACAATCTCCGGCGCCGGCGCTGCCTCGGCGCAACGTGCCTACGGCTTTGAAGCTGCGGAGCAGCCCTCTGAATTGCTGAATGACCCCAATGTTGACGCCCTATTTGTTCTCACAAGACACCATGCACATGCAACTTATGCCTTATCAGGATTGGACGCGAACAAGCCCTTGTTTGTCGAAAAGCCTTTGGCGGTGGACCGTCCGCAACTGGCACAACTGAAAGAAGCGTACGCTGCGCAGGCGCGAACTGGTCGCAGGCCGTTCGTCATGGTGGGTTTCAACCGCCGGTTTGCGCCGTTTACCGACAAAACTCGCGAGTTCTTCCGAGGCCGCCGGGAGCCGATGCTAATCCACGCCCGCATCAATGCGGGCCACATTCCGCATGACCATTGGATTCACTCGGACGGCGGCCGCATCGTCGGCGAGTTTTGCCATTTCGTGGACTGGGCGCGTTTCATGGTTGGTTCTCCAGTCCGGAGTGTTACCGCTGCGGCTTTGCCGGACGGCGCGCGGTACAACCTCGATAACCTCGCGGTCATGCTGAAGTTTGTGGATGGCTCGGTAGCCAATCTGCTCTATCTGGCTAATGGCGACCGGGCCGTTCCCAAGGAATTTTTCGAGGTGTTCTGCCAAGGCGCAGTCGCCCGACTCGACGATTTTCGCACTCTTGAACTCGCGCGCAATGGGAAGGTCCAGAAGTTTAGAGGTCTTCAGGACAAAGGTCATCGTCAGGAGCTGGAGTCAACGATCGACGCGATCCGCTCGGGTAGTCCCTCGCCCATTTCTTTCGAAGAACTGGTAGACGTCACCGAAACCACCTTTCTCGTTCAGGATGCTCTGGCCAACGCGCAGGTCCCCTGGTTGCCCCGCGAGGCGCCCGTCGATTCTGCCGACCGACCGCTCCTCGATTCGCCGGACGCCTGCCAGCAGGAATACGGCGCCGCCGGGGACGCGGCGTGCGCTTGACCATCGTGGTAACACTCCCTTGCTTGGCCTTCGACGTGTCTAAACTCTTCCGGCTCATCGCTTGAAATCTCATTCGGAGTTCGGTAGCAAGTTCATGCTGACAAAAGAGCAGACTCGCCAGCTTGACGGGGTTCTTGCCATTGCAGGCGGAATTGTCGTTGCCACCTTCATTTTAGTGCCCCGGGCGGGTTTGTGGGTTGCTGTCGGTTTCATCGCGCTGTGGTTCGCGAAACTGGTCGGCCAGAGCCTTTGCGGCAAATTGGACGGACTGCTGTTGTGGTGGGCCGGCGTCTTCCCGCTTGGCTATTACTTTGCATCCTTTCCGCGACAGCAAGCCGTCGTTACGCTCGACCGCGTGGTCGTCGCCGTAGTGTCTTTGGGACTCCTGCTGGCCAAGACTGACACCGCTGCTCGAGTGCCTGGATCTTTGCGACAGGCGGGCTTCGCCTGGTTCGCGTTTGCGGCGATGGCCAGCCTCACGCTTAGAGAATCGCTCAATCCTTTGAACGGCGTGCGATCTGTGTTGGATAGTGCCGTGCTGCCCTTCTTGCTCGGCTGGTGCGTCATTGCTCGACTCGATATCCGCCGTTGCCTACCTAAAATGCACACCGCAGTGTGTATCTCTTCGATGATCTGCGCGGGAATAGCTGCGGCGGAAATCATTACCGCACAAGACCTCCTGCCTATCGGCACTGCGGCCGCGTCCTACGAAGGCATCATTCGCCCAAACGGACCGTTCGAGAGCAATGACAACCTTGCGTTGATCGGTGCTGTAAGTCTTTTTTTCCTTCTCTTTCTGCGATCGGTTCTTGGACCGCACCTCAGCGCTGCTCGCAGAGCTCTGCACTTCGCGGGGCTGGCAGCAGCAATTGGCATGGCGTTGATGCCGTTGTTCCGATCCGTCGCGATCACGCTCGTGCTCGCCTTGATTATCGACACCATGTGGGAACAGGGTGCGTCACGCCGTGCCTGGCGCGTTGCGCTTATTGCTGCATCTGTTGGGGTGATTTGCATCATTGGAGTTTTCGCACCCGCAGTATTCGAAGATCGCAGCAGCTCGGGAAACGTGTACGGGCGGGTTGCCGAACTCCAGCAAAGTCTACGCGTGTTCTCGGAGCACCCGGTGTTGGGCGTTGGGTTCTTGAACTTTCATAATTATGTCGCGGGAGAGCCCCGCTTCGTTGCCACCTACAACGGGGTGTCTTCGCTCGATTGGCCCCACGATAACCTGGCGCAGGTGCTCACGGAGACCGGCATGCTCGGGTTCCTTCCGTATGTCCTGTCGCAAATTCTTCTGGTCCGGTCGATGTGGAAACTTCGCCACCTGAATTCCTCCGGGATTCTCGCCTGGAAGTATTTGTTCTATCTGTTTTTAACCTATTGGATAACGGGGCTCTCCGAGTCTTCGGGATATGGCTCGCTGAACCTGTGGTTCATGTTTGTGGTCGGCGTCATTTATAAATACGTGCTGACCGAACCCGAGGCTGCCCTACCCGGCGAAGAAGAAATCGCACGCGAGGCTTTTTCTGCGGAAGGCGTAACCGTTGCGCCTGCCTTTCTCCAATGAACCCCCGGTCAAAGGTTTTCTTGCTGGTGCTGTCGGGCAAACACGCCGAGGCCCTTGCCTTTGCCCGCCGGCGCTATCCAGCTAGCGAGATAGTGCTTCTCTCCAAGGCCGAGTTGCGGGAGAGCGGCCGGAAGAGCCAGTTGCGCCAATTGCGGCAACTGAAAGGCGAGGCACTCTTGATCTTTGCCGATTCGTTAGGCTCCTTGCAGGAGCCGATGCTGCTCAAATGGACAGCCCTCATACACCGGTGCCGGGAAACCGTCCTCGCCGACTCTTCCGGATCTTTTGAAGTCTCGACCAGACGAGGAATTCTGCGTTTATTGCCGCGAAGCCTCGCCGCCGCTTTTTCTGATGCGATCGTCCTTGCTGCTGTCTGGATCGGCCTCAAGATGTTTCAAGTGTGGCTCAAAATCACGCGTGAACCTGCAGAACACGACGCGCCGCTCGATTTGGCGTTCTTATATCCCTCCGAAACCGGACTCGATGTGCCTGGCGGCGCCCTGACTCACGTCACGGGCTTCCTCTCCGGCTTGGCACAGGAAGGAGCTCAGACAGCGGTATTTTCTGGGCGGGAGTTTCAGTCGCCTTGCGATCTAAAGCATATCCCGGGAGATGGGTGCTCTCATCTTTCCCGCGAGGCCGCCGGTCTTTCCTACAACATCCGCTTCATCGCCGCAGCCCGCAAACTCGTGGGCCGGAAGCGGGCACGGCTGCTGTACCAAAGGCACGGGAAATTTATGTTTGCGGGCGCTGTTCTAACGCGCCTCCTGAAAATTCCCCTGGTACTCGAGTACAACGCCTCCGAGGATTGGATGGCCAAGCACTGGGATCCTGCCCGTTTTACTTCTTGGCTCAGGTTGTGCGAGAAGGTGTCGGTCGACGCTGCTTCCCTGATCGTGGTGGTTTCCCGGACGCTCGAGCAGCAACTCATCGAAGTTGGTGTCCCGGCACATCGCATCCTCGTCAACCGAAACGCAGTGGATCCGGAATATTTTCATCCCCACTGTGGGGGAGGAAAATTGCGGCACGAGTTGGGATTTCGGTCCGACGACATTGTCGTCTGCTTTGTCGGCACCTTCAGCTACTGGCACGGCCTCACCGTTCTCGAGCAGGCTATCCAATCCTTGCTCGAAACGCAGTCTACCGGCGCCCCATTGAAATTCCTCCTTGTCGGAGACGGACCGCTTGCTCCTCAAATTCGCAGCGCGCTTGAGCTCCAGGTAAGACAGGGCTCGGTTATTTTTGCCGGCAGCGTTCCCCACAGCTCCGTCCGCATTCACCTGGATGCCGCCGACATTCTTGTCTCACCGCACGTTCCCATGCCGGGAGGTACCCCCTTCTTCGGCTCGCCGACCAAATTGTTCGAATACATGGCCATGGGCAAGGCGATTGCGGCGAGCGACTTGGACCAGATCTCGGAAGTGTTGGAACACGGGCGAACAGCGCTTCTGGTCAAACCTGGCGACCCCGGCGAATTGGCTCGCGCCATCGAGCGCTTAGCCGCCGATGCCCGCTTGCGTTCGGACCTCGGACACAATGCCATGGAAACAGCATTGGCGCGGCACACCTGGCGGCAAAACGCCAGGCGCGTGCTCACGCACGACGCAAATCGTCGGCAGTTGCCGCCGGCGTTTCCACAGCCCGCCCCAGTCCGCACGTGTCCTTCCTCACGCACAGGACAAACGCCACAAAGCAGGGTCTCTGACTAATGAATGTTAGTCTATCAGCCCTCGTATCCCGGCTCTGGCGCCAAGCAGTGGGCAGCGAGCTCCGCCGGGATGTCTTGGAAACCTACATCGTTCGCATTTTAGTTGTGGTGCTGACATTTGCTACGACGGTTGTTATTACGCGCACGCTCGGTCCCGCGGGTCGCGGCTTTTATGCGGTCGCAGCTACGTTAGGCGCAATCGGCGTGCAGTTTAGCAATCTTGGCCTGCACGCTTCCAATATCTACTACGTTTCACAGGACCGGGTGCTGTTGCCCGCACTCATCGGCAATACCTTGGCAGTTGTCTTTGTAGCTTGCGTGCTGGCGGCGCTGGGCGCAATAGGTTTTGCTCTCTGGCCCGCGATGTCGCCCTTGCGCGGCTCCTTATTGTTCCTCGCGCTCGCCTTCGTCCCTGCCGGCCTTGGCTACATGCTCACGCAGGGGTTGTTGCTTGGAGTGAACAAGGTGCGCGTGTACAACCAGATTGAGGTCGGCGGCAAAGTTCTGGCGCTCGGGTTGATCTGTATTCTCGCCCTGGGTCACAAGTGTACCGTTGAAGTGCTCTTTGGCATCACTTTGCTATCGGTGTTGCTCAGCTTCCTCTGGGCGCTTTTGAGCCTCAGGTCCGTTTCGGCAGAACCCGTTGTGCTCTCCATGAAGCTATTTCGCCACTGTCTTCCCGTGGGAGTGAACGCTTATATGATCGCGTTCTTCGGTTTTCTGGTGATGAGGATTGATCTGCTCATGGTCAAATACATGCTCGGCGCGACCGAAGCGGGCTACTACTCGATTAGCCAGGTCCTCTCCGAAAATACCATGATGCTTCCGGTGGTCATCGGACTGCTCCTTTTTCCGAAGCTTTCTGCCGTAAAAGACAAAGAAGCCAAATTGCATCTGGCCAATAAGGCAGCGCTCGTGACAGCAGCCTTGATGTTGCCCGCGGTTGTCGTGGCCGCCTTCGTGGCAGCGCCCGTGATCTCCATCGCTTTTGGCCGGAATTTCCTCGCCGCCGTCTCTCCGTTTGTTTGGCTATTGCCGGGAATCTATTTTCTAGGGATAGAAGTCGTGCTGGTTCAGCTGTTAAACAGCGAGGGATTTCCCAAGATTATTGTCATCGCCTGGCTTGCTGACACCATTGTCAACGTCGTTCTGAACCTCTGGGCCATTCCGCTTTATGGGATCGCCGGCGCGTCAATAGTTTCCTCGATCTGTTATTTCCTGATATTCGTCATTATTCTCGCGGTTACTCGTAAGCGTTTTCGCGTGCCGCGGCCCGCGCTCGCTTGTGGGGCGGATTTCCAACCGTTGCAACTCAAGGCCAACCATCCAACAGGACGGGACGGTGATTAGTCGGATGAAAATCATCAGCGTTCTCAGGCGGGAGTCGCCGCTCCTTATCGCTCGCGAGATCTTGTGGCGGACAAAAAGGGAGTATAGGAGGTTGCGTTTGTCGGGGAGGCTCAAAGGATCCGAGTGCTTCAGCTTCCGAGCGGTTCCCTATTACCAGCCAGATCTGCGAGGTCTTAGCGGTCGCAGCCGGGCTCTCATCGTTGCGTTCGCAGACGAGATTCGTGCCGGGCGGTATCCCTTTCTCGGTTATGGCACTGCCGAACTTGGTACATCGCCAAAGTGGAACCTCGATTTCACAACAGGTGTTGAGTGGACGCAGGCGCGCCACAAGGGCCACAAGTTCATTCGCCTGGATGGTTCCGACGTCAAAGTTCCCTTCGAGCTGTCGCGGCTGCAATTTCTCCCCATCCTTGGCAAGGCTTACCTCCTTACACGGGACGAGTCCTATCGCCGAACAGCAAGGGACCTGCTGTGGCGCTGGATTCAGTCAAATCCTGTTCCACTTGGGGTGAATTGGACGATCGCCATGGAAGCAGCCTTACGGGCCATGAGCATGTGCTTCCTATTGAATCTGCTCGCCCCTTTTCCGCCGAAGGAACACCGCTGGCTCAAGTTGGTCACCCGCTCGCTTTCCGAGCATCTTCTCTATATCGAAGCGAATCTTGAGTTCTCACACCTTCTCACCAGCAATCACTATCTGAGCAATGTTGTCGGGCTCTACGGCCTCTCGGTATTTCTGGATGGGCCGGGTGTGGCAGCCAGGCGCCAAGAATACCGGACGAGAATCCACGAAGAAATGATGAAACAGGTTTACGATGACGGCGCGGACTACGAAGCCTCCACCGGTTATCAGGTTCTCGTCACGCAACTTTTTACAACCGCTCTCTTGCTCATGCGGGCCGAACGCGCCACCCGAGTGATGCCCGCCTTCATCGAGCGGCTCCGAATGATGTTCCGGTTCCTCGACACCATTGCCAGTAGGCAGGGTGAGCTGCCCCACGTGGGCGATTGCGACGACGGCCGCGTGGAACTGCTGGTCGATGACCTGGAACAGATGCTCCTCTTTCCGGTCGTCGAAAGAAATTCTCTCCGTATCAGCCATTTGCTCGGCTTGGGGCAACGGCTTTTCGGCGAAGGCCGCGGCGAGGCCGACGACGCTGCCTGGTACGGTTTGACGGAGACTCGTCGAATCCCTTATCCCAAACCCTTCCTCGATCCTCCCAAAGTGCGTCGGGTCAAACTTCTTCCAAACGCCGGGATCGCTGTCCTGGAACATCAATCTGCTGAACTGCTGTTCTTCGCCATCCCGAATGGAATCTTTGGCAAAGGCAGCCACACTCACAACGACAAACTTAGCTTTGTCTTTCGTGTAGGTGGAAAGGAAATATTCTGTGACTCCGGCACGGGCTGCTACACGCGCGACGTCGCCACGCGCAATGGCCTGCGGGGCACGGCTGCCCACAACACTGTGCTGGTCGACGGCCTCGAACAGAATCGCCTCTTCCCAGGCCCGACCGGGCTGTTCATTCTCGGCAACGAAGCTGCCGTCACTCCTATCCAGCAGGGAACCGATTCGCAAGGCCGCTTCTTGCGCGCGTCGCACACGGGATATCTTTCCCTGGGAGTGGCTCACACTCGAACCATTCGCGCCACTGACTGCGAAACTGCCTTTGGCATCGAAGACGAACTCGAAGGTGGCGGCGTGCACGATTTCGAGCTCAATTTTCAGCTTGCTCCCAATCGAACCGCGGAAATCGTGCCAACTGAAAATGGGGTTCGGTGCCGCATTCCCGGCGATTCGCAAGTGCAGCTTATGGTGAGCGGGCCTGCTGGTCTTCAGGGAGCAGCCGAGCCATCTCTTGTCAGCACGATTTATGGTTCAACGGTGCCGGCGGTGAGGGTGCGTTTTTGGGGCCGGTCACCGCTTCCTTTGTGCATCACTACGCAAATCTCGTGGGCGGCTTCGGCGGACGCAGCGAGCCGCGAAGGAGGCTCCATAAAGGAAACCCATCTTCGCGACACAATTACTGTGGGGTGTTCTGGTCTTGAATTTCACTAGCCCTATTACGCAGCTGTCCCCAAAGGAGCCATTTTCGCCGGAGAGTCCCGGCGCTTGTGCAGCCTCTGCTCACTACCCACTTACTGGCGAATCCATTGTGTGCTTCGCGGGCGAGGATTGGTGGTACCACCATCCCCACTCCAAGAACCACATCCTCAAACGCCTGGCTCAGCACAACCGTGTCTTGTTCGTGAATTCCCTCACCATGGGGTTGCCTTCGGTCAGCAACCCGGACTTCTTTCACAAAATCCGGCGCAAGCTTCGCAGCTACTTGCGCTGGTTGCGCAAAGCGCCCGAAGGGCTTTGGGTGATGACCCCCGTCAATTTGCCGTTTTATGGTTCGTCCTTGATCCGCGCGCTGAATCGTTTGCTGCTCGTCGTTCAGCTCCGGCTGGTGATGCTGCTCCTCAGTCTGCGGCGTCCCATCGTGTGGGCCGCCATTCCTACGGCTGCTGACATCGTGGATGCGGTCGGCGGAAAGCTCCTGGCGTATCAGGTCTCCGACAAATACGACTCCAACGAAGACAGCGCGCTCTCGCGTGACGTCATTCGCCGTATGGACGCTCGCTTGAAGCAGAAGGCTGCGGTGGTGATGTACTCGGGCCGCAAGCTCTATGAGGAAGCGGAGCCGCGTCACCGCTATTTTCTCGAGCAGGCCGTCGACTACGACCGTTTTGCCAACTTGCCTCCCGGAACACCCGCAGACATGGCCTCAATTCCTCGGCCGGTCCTTGGCTATGTGGGTGCCGCCGATTTTTACACCATGGACGTGCGCTTGATCGAACACGTCGCCCGCGTTCGGCCCGAATGGCACTGGGTGTTCATCGGCTCGAAATCCAACGTCGTGCAACTCTCCGCACCGAACATCCATTTTCTCGGCCCCAAGCCGTACGCCGAGCTTCCTCGTTATTACAATCATATTGACGTGTGTGTGCTGCCGTGGGTCCAGAACAATACGTTCACGAACTACGGAAGCGCCATCAAGGTTCGCGAATATCTCGCGGCTGGAAAGCCCGTCGTGATTTCTCCGCTGTACGAATACCTGCGCACTGCGGGCGTGAAAATCTACCGCTCGCCTGACGAATTCATATCGCTCGTTGAGAAAGCGCTTGCCTTCGACACTCCTTGGGAGCGACAGATGCGCCAGGACGCCGTTCGGAATTGCACATGGGACGTTCGCGCTCGGGAAGTCGCTACGCTCTTTCGATGCTTGCTCGACGGTCAGAAAGTTCGCAGCTCTGCCTCAGTGCGTTTCGCACGGAGAGAAGCTCCGACGGCGCTCAAGGTTCCGGGAATTACTCCGTAAGAGCGGATTGCGTTTAGAAGACGTTCGAAACGTGGCTGGGGTGCGCGGGACCGCGCCCCTCCTTGGCCGCGGCACACTCTGCATGTTCCGCGTGGCTAAATTTTGAGGCCGTCTGCTGATGCTCTTTGGCTGCTCGCGTTGATCGGAGTTCTCTTTCTACCCGGCCGGAATTTGTCCATCTACGCTACGTTTCGATGAGGAATCCTGCGCGCCGATAGTAGAGGGAAGACCGGATTGCAGGAACTTTCCGGACGGCAGAGGATGGCGACACGCTTGTGACTCCGCGACCTCATCAATCCCCCAAGCGAGGAGGCAGCCGATGAAACGTGTCCTTTGTTTGGTTTTCCGGATTCGATGGCAGGGGGAGCTTTCTCTCATCACCATAGGAATGGCGCTGCTGCTCGGTGATGTAGCGAGCCTCTCAGCACAGCAGCCACTAACGCCACAGGCCTTCACGGTACTGCACAGCTTCAGTGGTCCGACGGGCGACGGAAGGAATCCGGTAACCAGCTTGACCTTGGATTCGTCCGGCAACCTGTATGGGACCACCTTGATAGGAGGCACTGCTAACGGTGGAACCGTTTTTGTCGTGAGACCGGACGGGAGCGAGGCGGTGCTGTACAGCTTCCTGTTAGGGGCTAACGGTGGGGGAAATCCTAGTAGCGTGACGCTGGGCACGGACGGCAACTTCTATGGCACGACGCTAAATGGCGGCGCCTACAGCGGCGGGACAGTGTTCAAGCTGAGCGAGACGGGTACGGAGACAATACTGCTCAGCCTGGGTGGGCCATCGAATGACGGGCGGAGTCCGCGAGCTGGCCTGGTCATGGACGCGGCAGGCAATCTCTATTGCACGACTTTTGGAAGTGCTGCTGCCCCCGTGAAGGTGCGTGCCTTCTCATTTCAGTAAGGAGGGCTCCAAATGTGCGGCATTAATGGAGTGCTTTCGTTTACGAACAGCCCGTTCCGTGTCTCGGAAGATTACCTAACGCGCGTGCGCGATGTGATGTCGCACCGCGGCCCGGATGGCGCCGGCATTTTTATTTCTCCGGACCGGCGGCTCGGATTGGGGCATCGACGGCTGGCCATCATCGATCTGTCAGAAAAAGCCTTGCAGCCGATGACGAACGAAGACGGCTCGCTGTGGGTCATTTTCAACGGCGAAATTTACAACCACGCCGATATCCGCGCGGAACTGGAAAGCCTCGGCGGGCACGTTTGGAAGACGGACCACTCGGATACGGAAGTGATCCTGCACGCTTTCGAGCAGTGGGGCATTGACTGTGTTCAAAAATTCCGTGGCATGTTTGCCATTGCGCTGTGGGATGCGAAGCAGCGTCAGCTATGGCTCATTCGCGATCGCATCGGCGTCAAACCGCTCTATTACAGCATTCACCATGGACGGATTACCTTCGCTTCGGAAATCAAGGCGCTGCTCGAAGACGATGAGCAGAAGCGCGACCTCAACGAGGAAGCGCTTTATTACTACTTGTCTTTCAATGCCACGCCGGCGCCGCACACACTCTTTTCCGGCATCCGCAAAATGGCTCCCGGCACTTGGTTAAGAGTCGGTGCCGACGGCCAGGTCCGCGAATCGCGCTACTGGGACGTTTGGGATCACACGCAGCCTTTGACCAGTGTCTGCGAAAAGGAAATCGCCGAACGCCTGCTTTCGGAGCTCCGCACTGCCGTCAAACTCCGGAAGATCAGCGACGTGCCCGTAGGAGTCTTTCTCTCCGGCGGCATCGACTCCAGCACCAACGCCGCGCTTTTTTCGGAAGGCGAGGGCCGGCCGGTCCAGACCTTTTCGATTGGCTATGACAAGGAATACGAGAGCTATCCGAGCGAACTCCCCTACGCGCGCAAGATTGCGCGCGCCGTAGGCGCCGACCACCATGAACTCCTGCTTCGCGAAAGCGACCTGCTCGACTCGCTCTCGCTCATCATTCACCACCAGGACGAACCGCTGGCGGATCCGGTTTGCATGCCCGTATATTACGTTTCCAAACTTGCTCGCGACAACGGCGTCATCGTTTGCCAGGTCGGCGAGGGCTCGGACGAACTGTTCTGGGGCTACAAATACTGGCGGGATTCTTTGCGCTTGCAGCGCTATGCCAACCTGTTCCCACTTCCAAAGTCGCTGAGAAGCTTGGGCCTTGCCGCACTCGGTGTGGCGGAGCGGACCGGAGGCACTTCCTCCTATCGTTATCAGTTTTGCTGCGAAGCTCTCCGGAGAGCCTTCTCGAACCGGCCGGTTTTCTGGGGCGGGGCCGAAGTGTTTAGCGACTGCCAAAAGCAGCGCTTCCTTTCGCCGCGATTGCGCAAGAAATGTGCCGGTTTTAGTTCCTGGGAAGCTCTCCGGCCCATCTACCAGCGTTTCCGGGACAAAGCCTGGGAGAAATCGCCTCTTAACTGGATGACCTACCTCGACTTGAATCTCAGATTGCCGGAATTGTTGCTCATGCGCGTCGACAAAATGAGCATGGCCGTCGGTTTGGAAGCGCGCGTTCCTTTTCTTGATCACAAGTTCGTGGAACTGGCTATGAGCATTCCGCAGGCTGTAAAAACCAGAAACGGAGTGCTTAAATACATCTTGAAGAAGACCGTCCGCGGCGTCATTCCGGACGAACTGATCGACCGCAAGAAGCAAGGCTTTGGCGTTCCCGTCTACGAGTGGTATCACACCAAATTCGGCGAATACCTTGGCGAACAGATGAAGGATTTTTGCCAAAGCACAGACATTTTTCAGTTTCAAGGACTCTTGCCTTTTCTCAAGAAAAGAGGCTGGGCCCTGTTGAACCTCGCCCTGTGGTGGAAGCAATACATCGGCTCTCCGTCGGCAGCACGGCACTCTCTCCCTGGACCGTCCGTCACAGAACGGCAACCAGTGCATCTTCGCGATCTCCCAGCCCCTGCTCAAAGAGGTGTTTGAACGGCCCCTGGCGTTTGCGCAAACGCTCGTCCTGCAGTGATTGCATCGCGCTGTGCAGCGCGCACGTCCTGGACGGAAAGCACTGCGTTTTTGACCTGTGTCCGTAGATGCACGCATCGGAGTGAACAAGCAAGAATCTCGAGAGGTGCTTCAATCGTTTGAGTTCAGATATGTCAAGAATTAGCAATGGCTCGAGGAACCGTGGGCGGAAAGCCTCGGAGTGGGAGAAAAGCCATGACTTATGTCCAGAGCGCTGCGCGTGAAGCCAGCCGGCAAGAAGCTGAACAATGTAGGTCCAAATCGCTGTGCTGGAAACGTTATGTCTTGAAGAGAGTTTTGTTCCCTGCGTCCGCGCAGGCCATCTTGACGCTCTTGACTTTTGGCTGTTCCGGCAGCATCAGCCTGAGCAATCCGAGATCATCCGCCCCCCCGGTGACCGCTAGTCCCAGTGGGAATAACGCTGAGCTCAATGGCGCTTATGCCTTTGGCTTCACCGGGGTCTCTGGCTCCGCCTCCAACTCCGGTGTTTACGCTGCTGTCGGCAGATTCACCGCGGACGGGGCCGGGAATATAACGAATGGGGAAATCGACATAAACGGTGCGGCTCAGGGAGCCGGCCTGATTGCCCAACCGTTCACCGGAACCTATTCAATTGGCACCGATCACAGAGGTGTCATGACCCTGAATATCGGCGGCAGCACCGCCACGCTGGCCCTCGCCACGATGGCCGACGGCAACGCCCAGTTCATCAAGTTCGACGCCACCGGTGGCTCGGGAACGATTGGCTCAGGCACCATGGAAAAGGTGGACACCTCTGCTTTCAGCACGACTAGCATCACGGGCGATTACGCCTTCGGTGTCGCGGGCCTCGACAATCTCAACAATCGCGCGGCCATCGCCGGGCGGTTCACTTCGAACGGCGCAGGCACTCTCAGCAACGCGGCCGGAGACGTCAACGCCTACGGCTCTGTCTCTTCCATGTCCTTTACATCGGCTAACTACACCGTCACGGAGGGCGCCACCGGCAGGGGCACCATGAACCTTTCCTTCTCCTTTGCCGGAGGAGCGGCAAGCCTAAATTTCGTCTTCTACATTGTGAATGGCGGCAAGCTGTTTGTGATGGAAAGAGATCCAGTGGCGACTGCCACCCCGCTCCTAACTGGCACCATTCTCCGGCAGCAGAGTCCGACGGGAGGCTTCTCCAATGCCTCGCTGAACGGCAACATGGTCATTTACCTCACCGGACTGTCCACTTGCTCGAATATTACGGGGCGGGTACCCAAAGCGACCGCCGGTCTGCTGACTGCCGACGGGATTGGCGCCTTCACGCTGACCTTTGATGAAAATTTTTGTCGCGCTCCCAACTCCGCCAGCAGTGCCCCCGGCACCTACACGGTGGCAAGCAATGGACGGACATCAATCACCCTTGCAACAGATAGTGTGATCGCGTATCTGGTTGGTTCGAACGAAGCCTTTCTGTTCTCCACCGATACTTCCGTTTTGTCCGGTTTCGGCGAACCTCAGGCAGCTACTTCGCTCACAAATACGGCGCTGATGGGTACCTATTCAGGCGTGGCGACCAACCCTGTGGGCTTTGGCGTGGTTACTTTCTCCGGAGAATTTACGGCTGATGGCTCCAGCCCCGTGGGCAATATTACCGGCGTTGAAGATATCGGGGACCCCGGCGGACCAGTTTCTGGCAGCGCCATCAGTGCAACCTACTCGGTATCCTCAGCGCCAACAAACGGCAGAGGAACCGTGAACATCCCTTCCGGGTCGGGTACGAACGCGGTGATCTACACGATCTCCCCATCCAAGTTTGTTGTTGTTCCGCTGAGCGACCCGAATCCCGCGGTTTGGGTCTTCGAGCAGCCTTCCCCTATTGCTGCCGCTCCTACGCTGTCCACTTTGACGCTGAACCCGACGAGTGTGGTTGGTGGCGTGCAAATCTCCACCGGCACAGTGACGCTGAGCGCGGCGGCCCCCTCAGGAGGAGCGCAGGTGGCGCTATCCAGCAGTAGCAGCGCCGCCAGCGTGCCTGCCACGGTGACCATTCCCGCCGGCGCCACCAGTGCCAGCTTTACGGTAAGCACGCAAGCCGTGGCGGCATCGACGGCGGTAACCATCTCCGCGTCCTATGGTGGGGTAACACAAACGGCCTCGCTCACGGTGACTCCCGCGCCGCTTCCCACGCTCACCTCGCTGACGCTGAACCCGACGAGTGTGGTTGGTGGCGTGCA
>Ga0126373_10000074_pt1 | contig 86382 bp, 85 predicted proteins | sample PanSoiMetPlot_11_FD_92545 | JGI IMG/M metagenome (GOLD analysis project Ga0126373, IMG submission 92545) | Tropical forest soil microbial communities from Panama - MetaG Plot_11 | ecosystem: Environmental > Terrestrial > Soil > Tropical forest > Bulk soil | place: Panama | collected 2016-02-17
AAGTTTTTCAATCTGGTATTGAACGTCTTTTTCTACGGAAGGAATTTTCGGAAGACGGTAACTGACATGAACGTTCATGAGCGCCTCGGCCTTGCTGTACGCAGTCGCGCAACCAAGTGCTTTCTTAAGCGAATTGTACACCCGGTATAAAGAACGCAAGCCGGGAAATCAGACAGACCCCGCACAATTTTTTAATTAGGCATCTGCTCGTATGAATCTGAGATTTACATTATGTATTTGCAACCTTTTCTTTAACCCGGTTATCATCCTCTGCCATGACTCGGCACACACTGGGGCTGATTGTCCTTCTCTGTGGCGTCTCGATGGCTGAGACTCCGGCTGCAAAAGAAGTTGAAGCGGTGTATCCCAACGCTCAAGCCTTTTACCTGGATCTGCACGCGCACCCCGAGCTGTCAGGCCACGAAGTTCAAACCGCTGCCAAGCTGGCCGAGCGATTGCGCAGTGCCGGATATGAAGTCACCGAACATGTTGGCGGGACCGGCGTGGTGGCTGTCCTGAAGAATGGAACCGGGCCGACAGTCATGCTGCGGACCGAGCTCGACGCACTACCGGTGGAAGAGAAGACCGGCCTGTCCTACGCCAGCAAAGTTCAGTCCAAAGATGATGCCGGACATGACGTGCCGGTGATGCACGCCTGCGGCCATGATTTGCACATGGCCTCACTACTCGGCACGGCGGAGATTATGGCGCGCACGAAAAATACATGGCATGGAACTTTGATACTGATCGGCCAACCTGCCGAGGAAACGATCTCTGGAGCGAAAAGCATGGTGGCGGACGGCTTCTTCACCCGATTTCCCAAACCCGATGTGGGAGTTGCGTTGCACGTCGGAAACGATATGCCGGCAGGCAAAATCGGGATTGCGCCAGGAACTTACGATGCCAACGCCGATTCCTTGCGCATCACTATTTACGGCAAAGGCGGCCACGGCTCGGCGCCACATACGGCGATAGATCCCATCGTGATCGCGGCGCGGACCATACTGGCGCTGCAAACGATTCCTTCACGCGAGGTGAAACCAGGAGAGATGGCGGTAGTTACCGTCGGCTACATTCGCGCAGGAAATAAAAACAACATCATCCCTGACGAAGCCGAGCTTGGACTGACAGTGCGCACCTACAAGCCGGAAGTACGGAAGCAGGTGCTGGCAGCGATCACCCGGATCACAAAAGCCGAAGCAGCAGCAGCGGGAGCCTTGCGCGAGCCCATGATCGAGCACTACGAGAGCACCGACTCGGTTTACAACAATCCAGCATTAGCCGAGCGGCTGAAAGGGAGGCTGGAATCTGCACTCGGCAAAGACAACGTCGAGATCCAAGCCCCCCATACAGCTTCGGAGGACTACTCGGTGTTCATCAAACAAGGAATCCCCAGCCTGTACTTCAGCCTGGGAGGAGCTGATCCGCAAAAGTTTTCCGAAGCCAAAGCTGCGGGAACAACGCTGCCGTCGAATCACTCATCCCTGTTCGCACCCGATGTCGATCCTGCACTGCATACGGGGATTGCGGCCGAGGTGGCGGTGCTGCGGAATCTGCTAAACGCCTCACCCGACGAACTGCACCAGCTAACGGCGGAGAAGCGCCCGCAATAGGAAATCAGCCCGACGTTTCCGTCGCCAGCTTCACGTTGAAGCCCTACAGCTCTGAGTCGAAACCGCAACGGTGTCACGCCTGCTCAGCGCTTTTACCTCAAACCTGAAAAACCCATGCGCTGTACGCCGCAGGAGTGTGCGGCCGAACCCAAGCACTCACCGTAATTGAGCCAGCTGCGCTCCGATCAGCATTTCCAGGGAACTCGATGAAGTCCCCCTTCCCAGCAAATCCATATGCCTTCCCTTCCCGACCATGACGATCCGCAACCGGAGTAGCCCCATGGACAAACGCTTTGGAATCCGCATGGCAAGAGCTCAGAGGCGCGCGGCATCGTCTTTCCGGTCGCGAGCGTCGAGAACCGCGATCAGGTTCTGCCGCTCAACGGATCAAAACGAAAATCATCGCCGTGCTCTTTTTGCAGACGATCGCAGAACGTCCCGAAATCTGCATTGTGCCCCGTCGACAACTGATCCAGCACTGGGCCGCGCGAACGAGGGCAGAGGCAGAGGCTCTTCTCTGAATGACGAACCGAACCGCCGGATCCATGCGGCCGCCGCCGCTGCGCTTCACTGAGATAGCGTGCGGGGGCTTCATGGGCTGCCGCATCGGGCTGACCAAGCACTTCCAAGGCACGGTAAAACCGGCGGTATCCCACGGACCCATGCGTCTCTCCGGGAAAGGACTCGTAGAGGAATTCGATATCCGTGCTTGGACCACCTTCGAACCACTTGGCAAAGCGCATTGCGCCAACCGAGATGTCCGCCTCCTCGTCTCCACCGGCGCCAATAAACACAAACCGTTGAGCAGAAGTTACGTCGCGAGAGCTCCTGCAAGGCGCGCAACAAAACGATCATCCAAACCATAGCTGGGACTCAGCGCAATGTTTGCCTGAAAGAGGTTCGCGGCGGCGGATAAATGGGTATAGCGAGAACCTACCCGCATTCGAGCGGCCTGCCAGGATTCGATAATTCCCAACTGAATATTCGGCAACAATTCTGGGTATGAGTTCGTCGGCCAGGAAAGAAAGAAAACGGTCCGACCCTCCGTCCGCAAAATGATCTCCTGCAACGGTGGGCATGAGATCGCGACCACGATCTGTATTCACGACCCCCCAAAACCGTCGGAGGCAGCCGCAGTCAGATGAGCCACAGCGGCCGAAACATTGCGAAGGTTCCACTCTCCATCGAGCAGGATCAGCAACGGCATGCCCGGGACCGTATGAGCCGGAGCCGATACAAGAATGTCTCGCTTCTCTCCGAGAATCTTCGATTCCGGGGTTTCGTGACTTCCGAATGGGAGTGGGAATTCCTGCGCCGCAGCCAATACGCTCGCGATGAACGAAAGAATGAATACAAGAAATACACGACCGCCTGCGATGAGTCTCATTTCCTCCTCCGGCATTCTAGTCAGGAAAGGACTTGAGACTATACCGCAACTGTGACGGAAGTTTCTGTGCGTGTGACCGGACGGTAGAGGGTATCGCGCTCGACCGGCACGCGTCCGGCGGCTCGGATCAATCGCTCCAACTCCTCTCGGCGCATGCCCTGGGGAGTCGTCGCTCCGGCATCGTGATAGATCTTCTCCTCGATCACAGTACCGTCCATGTCGTCCGCCCCGAAGCGCAAAGAGATTTGCGCGATCTTGGCGGTCATCATCTGCCAGTAGGACTTGATATGTGGGAAGTTGTCGAGCACCAAGCGGCTCACCGCGATCTGCTTGATGTCGAGCATCCCTGTGGTCTTCGGCAGATGCTGCAGCGGCGTGTTATCGGGATGGAATGCCAGCGGGATAAACGTCTGGAATCCGCCCGTTTCGTCCTGCAACGCACGCAGCTTGAGCAGGTGGTCGACGCGGTCTTCGTCGTTTTCGACGTGACCGTACAGCATAGTCGCGTTCGACTTAAGCCCAATCTGATGGGCAAGCTTGGCGGTCTCCAGCCATTGATCGCCGTCAATCTTGTGGTCGCAGATGACATGGCGCACGCGGTCGGCAAAGATCTCGGCACCGCCGCCCGGCAATGAGTCCACACCCGAAGCCTTGAGGTGTTCCAACGTCTCGCGAATTGACAGCTTGGCGCGACGGGCAAGATACGCGACTTCCACCATGGTGAAAGCTTTCAAATGCACCTGGGGAAAGCGTTGCTTGAGGCCAGAACAAAGGTCGAGAAAATACTGGAATGGCAGATCCGGATGTAGGCCGCCGACAATGTGAAATTCCGTAACGGCTTCCGAATATCCCGAAGCCGCCGTTTCAAAAGCTTCCTCGAGCGCCATGGTGTAAGCGCCCGGCGCATCTTTCTTTCGTCCAAAGGCGCACAGCCGACAAGCCGCCACACAGACGTTGGTTGGATTGATATGGCGGTTGACGTTGAAGTACGTCTTATCGCCGTGCAAGCGCTCGCGAACAGAGTTCGCCATCCAACCGACGGCAAGAATATCACCCGAGCGATAAAGGTTCAGAGCGTCGTCGCCGCTGAGCCGTTCGGCCGCCAAAACTCTCTGGTAAATCGGCTCGAGCCGGGGATCCTCTGTTTGGAAAACGTGCGCAGAACCCATCCATATGATGATATCAGGAATGTTCGCATGATCCGATTTTGAACAAGATTCAACGGTTCACGACGACCCGGTCCTGAACCTTGTTGTACTCGTCCTCGGAAAGTATGCGGCGGGTGACTAGTTGGTGGGTATTGGCGTATGGGCGCTCGGCGATAATCCGATCGGCTTCTTGGGAAGAAACGCCAGGCAACGACGCAAGATCGTCCTTCGAAGCTTTGTTCAGATCGACGGATCTCTTGCTGCTGAGGCCGTCCTTTACGCCTTCGGCGAGCGCTTTTGAATCGCGCTTGAGGGCGGCGGTTTCTTCGGCAGTTTTCTGGCGAATCTGATCCGGACTTTGGTTGGGACAGCCAGCCAGGGCGAGACAGGCAGCGAGCACGACGGCATAGACCAAGCGCATTGGTCTCCGATGCCAACACGCGCCCCTTCGGTTGTCGGTTATGAGATGGCGGCCTACCCTACGCCGGGAAACCGCATCTTACCTTGCATCCCTTGACGCGCCATCAGCAATTTAGAGGAGGATTTATGCGAGTTCTTCTTACCGCGGTATTTTCCGGAGCCATGCTGTGCGGGGCCGCCGGCGCGCAGCAAACACCGTCGTCCGAGCCACAGACGCCCCGCTCCGACGAGCAGCCCAGCCAGCCCACGCAGCAGGGACAATCGTCTGCTCAACCTTCGGCAGCTCAGCCGAATGGCGCCAACCACATGAAGATCGCCCCCGGCAGCGTCATTCCTGTGCAACTCTCCAAGACCGTCGACGCCAAGAAGGCAAAGACCGGAGACGAAGTTGTGGCTACTGTGACGCAGGACATGAAAACCAACAGCGGCGACGTCCTCGTGCCCAAAGATACGAAGGTGATCGGCCACGTTACCGAGGCACAGGCGCGAAATAAAGAGCAGAAACAGTCTGAACTGGGAATCACATTTGATCGCGCCGAGCTTAAGGGTGACCAGATGCAGCTTCCGATGTCGATACAGGCTGTGATCGCGCCGCCTTCCGCTTCCAATAACGGAAATAGCAGCGGGTCGGACCAGGCACCTTCCGCACCTTCGGCACCTTCTGCCCCTTCCAGGAATTCTCCCAATTCCCCAATGGGAGGCTCACACCAGGGAGGCACGAGCGGAGCCAGCCCGTCAGCTCAGCAGAACTATCCTCAGGGCGGTGGTAATTCGGAATCGCAGCCTCAGTCCAATGACCATCCCCCAATCACCGGGAACACGCAAGGAGTCATCGGCATGTCCAACGTTAAGTTGGAATCCGGATCACAGAATTCGCAACAGGGATCCGTACTTACTTCCGAAAAGAACAACGTTAAGATCGAAAAAGGGACGGTGCTGCTGTTGCGGGTAAATCAATAGATCCGGGCGAGATATGGGTGCGCGCGCATGGTTGCTGCGGAGAATGCTTCTATCTCCGCAGCAACAGATCCGCCGCGACGAACACGAAAAAGAGAACCGAGATTATGCCATTCATCGTAAAAAAAGCGGCGTTCAACTTCGAAAGGTCGTTGGCTTTTACCAGGGAATGTTCATAAAGCAAGAGAAAGATCACGACCGCGACGCCGCCGGCCGCCAGCATTCCCAAGCCAAAGACGACTAACAACGCCACAAGGAATCCCACCATCAACAGATGGAAACCTCGTGCCACCCAGAGTGCGCCACGTATACCGAGATAGCGTGGAATCGAGTGCAATCCTGTCTGCCGGTCGAAGTCATAATCCTGGCACGCGTAAAGGACATCAAAACCTGCCACCCAGAAGGTGACGGCTGCTGTCAGCAGCAGAATGCGGGAGTCCAGGCTGCCTCGTACCGCGATCCAGGCAGCCGCCGGGGCAATCCCCAGCGCAAACCCCAGCACCACGTGCGACCATCGGGTCACCCGCTTCGTATAGGAGTAGAGCAGCAGGACGAGAAGGGCAACTGGCGAAAGCACGAGCGTGAGACGATTCAACTGGCTCGCCGCTAATACGAATACAGCGCTCGACACCACAACGAAGGTTACGACAAAGGCGGATGACAGATGACCCGCCGGAAGAGCCCGCGTGTTCGTGCGCGGATTCGCGGCATCAATCGCAGCATCAGCCCAGCGATTAAATGCCATCGCGGCCGAGCGCGCCGCCACCATGGCAACAACGATCCAGAGCAACTGATGGAGCGAAGGAAAACCGCCGGCGGCGAGCATCGCACCACAAAGGGCGAATGGGAGCGCAAAAATCGAGTGCTCCCACTTGATCATCTCCAGCGTGACGCGCAGATCTCGCAGAAAGGCCACAGAGCCATTGTAAGACACTCAGCTTGCCGGTCTTGGCTGGTCAGAGATTAAGGGCACAAAGCGGCACATTTCGCGGAACTCGGTTTTGGGATGACCATTCTCGATACGAACGAGACGCAACTGCTGGGTTTCGTCCGTGCCCACAGGGATGATCATTCGCCCCCCATCCGCCAACTGATCGAGAAGAGCCGGCGGCACTCTCAGTGCGGCGGCAGAAACAATAATCGCGTCATACGGTGCGGCCTCGGGAAAACCCTGTGTTCCATCGCCAGTCATAATTTTCACGCTGGAATACCCCAAAGCGGCCAGCAGAGCCCGCGCCGAATCTGACAGGGATGCATGTCTCTCCATGGTGATGATCTGCGTAGTTAACTCAGCCAGCAATGCCGTGACATACCCCGAACCGGTCCCAATCTCCAGCACTCTGTCTGTCGCGGAAAGTTCCAATGATTCCAGCATGAGGGCAACAATGTAGGGCTGTGAAATCGTCTGTCCCTCGCCGATGGGCAAAGGATGATCTTCGTACGCCTGATCCCGGAACCGCTCGGGCGCAAATTCATGACGAGGAACTCGCTCCATGGCAGCCAGCACCCGTTCGTCTGTAATGCCGCGGGCTCGCAACTGCGAGTTCACCATCTGATGCCTAAGGCTGGAATACAGCGCGGGACTTGCGGGGACGTTCATTCAACATGCGCGAGTGGCAGTTCTTTCATTCTATTTCTTCCGCCGTCGCATGCGCACATCGAAGCTCACAACTCCATTCTGATCGCGCGTGCCCTGCACCGAGAGGTTACGGTTGAAATAGTACTCACCTTGGATAATCTGTTGCGCGCTCTGCGAAACGTTGGTGCTGTAGGTAAGAGAAAGATTGTTGGCGAATTCCTGCTCGATCGTGATCTGAGGTCCCCGGCCCGTGGGATTGGTTTCCGTCGTAAGTCCCTGGGGATCAATCTTGATACGGCTGACACCAAACAGCTTCTGCATGCGGTTTCCGACCGCCGAATTGATCGCCTGGTTGATAATCAGACTCGACGCGACATCGTTAAAGGCACTCTGCCCTGACTGCTGCTGCAACTGCTCGGACTCTTCCGTGGTGCGGCCCAGCGCCAGCAGAGCAATGATGTCAGACTTGGGTAACGGTGGTTCCGAACGATAATTTACGTTCAGCCGGTCGGGAGTTCCCGTCACCGTAACATCGAGATCGTAATTGCGGACGTGAGTGGTGGCTTGCAGATTCACTTGAGGTTCGATCGCAACCGGATTGGCGAAGGTGATATCTCCACGCTCCAGACGAAACTTGATGCCGTTGAAAGTAGCATCTCCCTCGAGAATATCGGCGCGCCCTAATACGCTTGGACGGGCAATCGAACCTCGTAACTTCAGATTGGCGTCACCGGACAGTCGTGCGACCGCCGTTTTCATCTGAAGTTCGGGTGCGGTATGAACCGCAACGTCGAGCTTTATGTTGTACAGCGGCGAGTTGGCGGGGGTGATGGCTCCCGATTGCCGGCTCCGCTCAAGGTACGAACTGAAATCAAAGCCCGGTGTGACCGCCAGCCTGGTCACCAGAACATCGCCGGAAATTGTGGAAGCCGATTTCGATCCTTGCCAATGCAACTCGGCCGAGGCCATGGAACTCACGCCCGGCGGGTACCGCAGCCTTACATCCTTGCCGATCGCTGTCAGGTTGAAATTCAACTGCTGGTTGTAATTGGTGGCTTCGCCCTTAAACTCGAGAGTACCGCCTCCGGCGCGTGCCGTGAGCTGCTCAATACTAATGTGCTCCCGCGTGAACGCGAGCGCGCCATTCATTTCGCTCAGTCCGCTTGGTATCCCTGCATAGTTGGCTGTGCCATTCTTGATCTCGATCCGCCCCTGAGGCAATGGATCTCGGACTGTTCCCCCGAGCGTCACGTGCAAGTTCGCCTGGCCGCCTGCAGTAAGATTCGGATCGACAAGTCCAACCAGCCGTAGATCCACCTGGCCATCGGCTGCCATATCAAGACGATGCCCCTCCGCGTAGTAGATGGAGCCATGCCCCGTCACGTCAGTTCCCTCGCCTACCAAATGCGTTTCCGGAATCCGCAGCGTCCGATCCGCGTACGAAAAGCGGACGGGGCCTTGATTGTGCAGCTTGGCGTACTCCACCTCGACCGCAACATTTGCGAGGTCGCCATCCAACCTCCACTGACGTGGGTGAACTATGGGCCCCTGCAGCGTCACCGTGCCGGCCACAGACGAATGACCCGTAAGTTGTTCGCCGAGATAAGCGCGCCAAAGCGCGTCCAGATCCAGATGATCCAGGTTTGCTGTGACATGGGCTGGATAATCCCCGTGCATTCCAATTGTTCCATCGACTACCAGTGAGCCCTTGGGAAATTGCGAGTGGCCCGTCACCACCAGTTCCCGCCCCTTGGTCGTAGCCGCCAGGAAGAGGTCGCCCGTGCGTTCGCGGTCAAGAGTCAGATCGCTCACGTGCACTGTGGCGTTGACGATCGGAACAGACGGGGTTCCGGAGGCCTGCAAGGTGAAATCCCCGCGTCCTTCAATTGGCAGTTCGTCGAGATGGATCTGACGCACTCGTGCAAGGTCGAAATTTTTCCCGGCCAAATCAAGACGGAACCGGTCCGTCGAGGGGGAAAACATCGCGTCCCCGGTAACTTCGGCGCCGAGGTGAGTCAATCGAATATTGCTCAGCGTCGCCTCGGCGCCGCCGAAGCGAAGATCGGCGTCGAATTTCTCGATCTCCTCGCCATACGCGGCGGCGTTGCTGGCCCGGATATGTCCCTGGCCCTCTGGGTGGGCACGCGTCCCGCTGAGCTGGAGACCGACATCTGCAGTCCCCGAGATGGGATATTCCAGGTTGGCCAAGGCGGCGGTCGAAGCGACATCCACATTGTGCAGGTTGACCTTCGCCAAAAAGGGGCTGTTCTCGATGAGCTTTCCTTTTTGCAGAGTGGCATTGAACTCGAAATCGGCGCTGGTATCGCCCCGCCTCAGACTGCCGCCATGCAGCGACAATTCACGCAGTGAGAATTGCACAGTCGCGCCTAGCGAATCCCAATGGACAGGTGTTTCCGGAGTCCGCGACGTCGCGGGCACGGTAAACTCAAAATCTTCTGCCACCAGAGTTCCAGCGATGGTCGGCGAAGAAAAGCTTCCACCAGCCGCGCCGCTGAAGGTCGCGCTTCCATTCACGCGAAAAGGCAGATCCGTAGGACCGCCCAACGCCTTGACCAAGGGCCGCCACTCCTCGAGATTTGCAGTCGAGACAGAAAGATGCAGCTTGGAGGAAGCGGCCAATGTCCCCGTGCCCGCGATTTTCGAATCGGGCGTGGACATCGTGAATTGCGCCAGTTCCAGAGAGTCGTTGATTCCCCGGTACCGACCCTGAACATGCGCCGTGATCGGCAATTCGCGAGTTTGCGGACGGCTTGGCGGAACGGAATCGAAGCTGAAAGCGATTTCGGCGTTCTCGGGACTTCCCTTCCAATTCGCGTCCACCGAGCCCGCCGCCACGCCAGCCGGATGAAATCCATCCAGGGGGTGGAGTGGAGTATCCAGAGAAGCGGCAGCTTCCGAGACAGAAATATCTCGCATGCGCAGATGGACAATCCCGGTTTGCACCCCTGGCGACTTCACGTGGACGCCCTTCTTCACCGGCCGCGCCACTCCAATTTCAGGCAGTTCTTGCTTTTTTCCTTTTTCGGTTGGTGAGTAGGGGACACTGCGCAGCCAATTTTCAACCGTGCCGTCCCCGGTGAAAGCTCCTCCCAGCAACTTGCCTTGCAGCTTGGAAACCTTGATCTGGTCATCGCTCACGGAATAATCCGCGGACGCGCTTACTTTCTTGAGAGCGACTTGATCGTTCTGCCAACCGAGGTCGCGTAGCGCCATCGTGCCTGCGGTTGTAAATTCCTGCAACGACCAGTGCCCGCTCCCTTTGAGTTCAGCGATGCCTTCGCGTAGTTCGCGGCGCCGGAAAACTGCCGCCCCCTCCCCGACGTTGATCTTCGCGTCATAGGACCCATCCACATGTGGATCGCTGAAATTGGTGACCCTGCCGCTCCCCTGGATCGACGACCGCCCCGAATTCCATCGCATAGACTTGATGTCGATAAACGATGCCGCCAGGCTGAAATCGAGCGTCGTCATCCACGAGAACGGACGCAGGTCCTGAATCGTTGTATCGACCTTGCCCAGCGACAAGTGGCTCTCATAACGCCTGTGCAGGAAGGAATAGGCCATCTGCACGTTGGTGTTTTGCACGTCGAAATTAAGGGGAATCTTCTGGTTTGCCCAGATCAGTTGGCCATCATGCACCGATAGGCGATCCGCAGAAAGCGCAAACAGTTCCTCGATGGGTGACGGACCCGACCCCGAAGGCAACTCCCGAACTGACGGTATGTTGGTGGTCGAGCCATCCCGCCCAACCGTCACGTGGACAATCGGACGTTCCAACGTTAGCGATTCAAATCCAAATTGCGTCCGCAAGAACGAGATGACTTTGACTTGGCCGACCACGCTATCAGCGTGCAGCAAAGGAACATCCGACGGATCTTCCATGCCATGCACTGTGATGTTCCGGATCTCAACCTGGAGGTGCAGCGGAACTACATGGAAGCTGCCGATCTCAGCGCGACCACCCGTAATACGCTCGATTTCGCCAACCATCCGTCGATGGACGTAATTCTGGAAGGAACTTGTGGTGGTGTACCAAAGGCCGACCAATAACGAAGCCACCATCACTCCGGTGGCAATCAGAAGATATTTCCACCAGCGCGCAGGTCTGGGCCCAGGCGCTTTCACCGGGTCTGCACTCCCTCTCCGGGGGAACCGTCCCCCTCAGGTACGCTCACTCGGCTTTCTGAACGCAGCGAGTGCAGCCATGAAACCATCAACTCGCTGACTCGCTCCTGGGTAAGCAGTTCGCGGATCTGGCTGGATACTTCCTCCAACGGGACGGCACCTGTGCCGGTCTGCTTCAACTGCGGAATGAACTTGTCCCGATAGTAGGCTTCAATGCTCTTGGAATCGATCTGCACCGTCGGACGCAGATGCGCATCGACCAGTCGCATCAGATCAAGTTGCTCCTGAACGTGCGACACCAGGGCCTTTTCATTCAGCCCGAATTTGGCAAGTACAGCCTTCCAGCCGTCATCGTTTGCCGCGCCGGGATAGAGTTGCCGTGTCTGGGCGACCTCAGCCGCCGCCTCTTGTTCCGTCGCATGCTTGAAGAGCGCGGATTTCATCTGCTCTCCCAGAAGTTCCTGGTCGATCAATCGATCGAGCACCGCGCGGCGCTCCTCGGTATTGAAATCGCTGACGCTCCGTGCACTCAGCAGGGCTTCATATCGCAACGCATCGTCCCAGTCACTCTGCAGAATGATTTGCCCGTTCACCGTTGCCACGATACGGTCGATCACCTCTCCCGCCCCGACCGAACGGGTCATAAGGCCGAAGGAAAGGATGAGTGCAGCTACGGTCGTTACTAGGGTGCGAACTTTCGTCATCAGAATGGCTGGCCTATGCTGAAATACACGTTGAAACGTCGCAACTGCTGTGTGGTCAACGTCGTTGTTGTTAGCTTCGTAACCGGATCCGTGGTTGTGACTTCCTCAAAATAGCGGGTTGGATTCAGATTGTACCCAAAGTCAAACCGCAACGGACCGATCGGCGTCTTGTAGCGTAGACCAACTCCCAAGGCATGCGACGTGTAATCATACCCGGCGTTGTTGAAGGCCGTACACTCCGTAGAGGTCAATGTACCAGTGGACAGACACCCTTGGGTGCTCGGTTGATGCCAGCGCATCAGACCCTTCAACATGTCGTGCGGCGCCGTAAACACATTCCCCATATCGTGAAAAATCGCGAATCCGAATCCCTCTCCCAGGTAAGGCAGCGACGTTGTCGGGAAACGAAGCTCCAGGTTATTCACGAATACTGCCGTGCCGCCGACCGGGAAACCCGACGAGGGATCGCGAGGTCCTGCCTGATTCAGCCCGAATCCACGATGCGAGTTTCCACCGCCGGCGAAGAACTGTTCCGGCAACGGAATCGTGGCAAATGTGCAGGTCGGCTCACCCGCCGCATTCAACGGACACGATCCAGGAGGCAAAATACGAGTTCCGCCAAACGGTTGCTCCAGTCCGATGCTGGTCGAGCGCGCAAACACGAACTGGTGGTCCGGTTTGCCCTTTCCCAAGACGTAGTAAGTCGAATATTGTGCCAACGCCCGGCCAAAGTTGGTGGGCAACGTTGACTCTGGCGTCTCGGATCGCGATCCGAAGATGCTCGCTGCAACTGACGCGTCCAAGGTGAAATAGTCACCCTTCGTACTCTCGAGCGGGTTGTCTCTCTTGTCGTGAATGAAGGTGAATCCCGGTCCTCCCACGCGGGCAGGAAGCGAAAACAGCGCGATCGCGCCCGGGGAGAATCCTTCGGCGAAGTTACTGGCTTTGACCGCCCGGTAAGCAAAGCGATAGCTGATCGAATTCGGCCCAGGGCGAGTGCCGGGTTCGAGCCCAGTACTTCCAAATTGCTGCCGCAAGTCGATCTTCCCTTCCAGCCGTTGCGACGTGAACGTCGCGACATCCAGGCTGTTGTCGTAGAAAATGGTGTAGATCAGCTTGAACCTGTCGCTGTTGAACAGCTTCGGCACCGTATAGGCGATCAGACCCCGTTGCTGCAGGCGGCCAACATGCGACTGGAACGTGAGTGTTTGATCGCGCCCGGCGAAGTTCAAGCGCGTGACATCGAACTCCACTCGTGGACTGACTCCCGTTTTACCCTGCGGCGCGGTTGTTCCCGCCGGTTGACCCGTCTGAAACTCGAGGCCTACTCCGTAAGTAAATGTGTACCGCTTCGCCTCTCGAACCTGCACCAGGATATTCTTCAGCGGATCACTGCCCTCGGGATTCTGCACCGCCGTATCCACCTGGCTGAAGATGCCCAAGTCATACAAGCGGGTCTGGGTATTCAGCAAATCCCGTTGGCTGAGCGGATCTCCCGCGCGCACCTGCAAGTCCCGCTGCACCACAAAATCCCGAGTATGGTCCAAGCCGCCGACCATCACTCGATCGACGGTGAAGTGGTCCCCTTCCTGAATGGTAAAGGTCACATCTTGAAGGTTCTGTCCATCCGCGGAAGCAGCGGTTGTCAAGTCTAATGTTGCATTTGGAAATCCATGGTCAAAGTAATACTCTAGGATTCGCTCTCGATCATTAGCCATTTCCTGCTCGGAATATGGCTGGCCAGGCTGCGTGGTCAGCTCCGGCAGCTCTCCAGTCTTCACCTTCAGGTTGCCGGACACATGCACCTCGCCCACCTTCGTCCTCTCGCCTTCCGCGATGTGGATATGGATGGCCAGCCTGTTGGACGCCCCTTGGTAGTTGTCGTCGACGTTGGTTTCGATCTTTACGGACCGAAAGCCGTTGCTCCGGTACAGGCCTTCGAGCGTCGCGACGTCGCTTTTGAGCAAGGCCTCGCTGTAGCGTCCGTAGCTCAGAAACCGGCTGGCGGGCTGAATCTGCAGGTAGGAGCGAAGTTTTGCCGTGTCCAGGAATTCCTTGTTTCCGGAAATCTCGATGAGCATCAGTTTGTGCGTCGGGCCCGCCTCGATCTGGTAAACGATTCGCAACGTCTGCAGATCGCTCTCCTTCTTGATCTCCACGCTGGCATCGAAATGTCCGCGCGTCTGAAGATAGTTCAGCAGGTTGATTTTCCCTTCATTTAACAGGTCATCGTCTACCGCATTCTCCTCGAATACTGGGACTTCCTTTTTCAACCTGCCTCGACTGATGTGAAACCCTCGTGTCGAAATCAACACCACTGGGCCGGGATCGATCTGAAACGTCAAGTCCAGGGCGTTCGTATCTGGCTGGTACTTCTGCTCGGCGATGGAGACCTGGGCCAGCGCACGATTCTGCTTCTGAAATTTCTTGCGCAGCCGTTGCAGCGACTCGGTAATTCGCGATGCCGTCACCCGGTCGCCGCTGTTCACCTTGGCGATCTGCTGCACCTGGGCCGAGGACAGATTCGATGTCCCCGTCACAGCAACCTGTCCAATGTGGGCCTGCGGCCCCGCATCGATGTGAAAAAGAACATCGACCTGCTGTGTGGTGAGATTCGAGGTGGTTTCTCCCGTAACCCGAGCCTTGTAGTACCCGTTCTCCTGCATCAACTGCCGGACATTTTCGAGCGCGCGGTCGAACTTGTCCTGGGTGAAATGCTCGCCCAATTGGAACTTTGAGGAGTTAACGATCTGGTTTGCGTTGGGGCGGGTGGGCGCGCCTTCCACATCAATCGCGCCCACGAAGTAATTCGGCGAGGTCACGAATGACAATACAACCCCGTTGCCCTCCGGCGTAACCTCGGCTTGGATATCCCCAAAACGGCCGGTGGCGTACAAAGCCCGTATACCGGCCCGCACTTGATCCCGCTCAAGGCGCGATCCTTGCCGCACTGGAAGCAACTCCATCAGATGATCCCGATCGCGTTCGGCTACCCGGGGCAACTCGATCGCCACGATCGTCCGTCCTTCATATTCCGAACCTGCCCGTAACGACTCCTGCTGCACGGACGAGCCGTTGCTATCTCTTGCTCTTGCATTGACCGGGACGGCGGCAAGCCCCCAAGACAATAGGGCAGGCCAGAAAAATCTCATCGCGCTCAGGCATGTCGCGTACCGTCTGGGCAAAGTGTCCTTGGAATCAGGCGCTCACTGAATTCGATACGCGCGCCCAATCGATTCGTTGTATGGGTCGCAGTCAGCTCTCAGGCGAAGAATCTCTTTTGCAACCACGCAGGCTGTGAAAGCGCACGAGTACTCGATCGCTTCCTTTCGTCTACCTTCCCGACCTTTGTGGCTATGAATGCCGTATCGTGTGCTGGCACCATCAAGCTTTACCCAACCCCCACTTATAATAATGGTTTTGCAAGGCAGGACTGGTGACCTCTTTGGCACAGCAATCAGCACAGCACGACGGGGTTTCGTCCGGTTTCACTGAACGCTATTCCCGCCAGATTCTCTTCCGTCCCATCGGCGAACAAGGACAACGCAGGCTCGCCTCCTCTGGTGTCGCAATCGTTGGCTGTGGCGCTACCGGCTCCGTTCTTGCCGGATTGCTGGCGCGGGCTGGCGTCGGCATGCTGCGCATCATCGACCGCGACTATGTCGAGCCCAGCAACCTGCAGCGGCAGTCTCTGTTCGATGAAGCCGACGCTACCGAATCGCTTCCGAAAGCCGTAGCTGCCGCCCGCAAAATCGCCGCCTTCAACTCTCAGATCACAGTTGAAGCAAAGGTCGAAGATCTTATCCCGTCCAACGTTGAATCATTGCTTGATGGAACCGAACTCATCCTCGACGGAACCGACAATTTCGAAACCCGATACTTGCTCAACGACTTTGCGGTCAGCCGGTCGCTGCCTTGGATTTACTCGGCGGCGGTCGGAAGCTACGCCGTCACATTGAACGTCATGCCGAATCGGACTGCCTGTCTCTCCTGCATTTTTCCCGATTCGCCACGCGGCATGGTCGAGACCTGCGAAACCTCCGGCATTTTGAACTCGGCCGTCAATCTGGTGGCATCAGTCGCCGCGACCGAAGCTCTCAAATTCCTGGTTGCGGGTTCCGACGCTACGAGCATTCGGCGCACGCTCCTCTCCTTTGACCTCTGGACCAACGATCGTGCCGAGATCTCTGCCGCGTCACCACGACCCGGCTGTCGTGCCTGCGGCGAGCATGACTTCATCCACCTGGCTGGTGAGGGGCGCCCGCACATCACGCTCTGCGGCAGGAATTCGGTGCAAATTCATGAGCGCCGGCGCCCCATAGACTTCACAGAAATGACCCGCCTCCTCCAATCCCACGGTACCGTCCGTCACAACGATTTCGTCCTGAAGTTCTGGCACGAACCGTACGAGATGACGCTGTTTCCCGACGGCCGTGCCATTATCAAGGGCACCAGTGATACCGCGGTCGCGCGCAGCCTTTATGCGCGATTCGTCGGAAGCTGACCTCCCTTCTCCGGACTCCTCCCGAGTCCGAGTTCAGTTGACGGTCAGCATCAGTACGCTGCTGTTTCCCCCGCTGGTGCACCCCAGGTCTCCCGAGTTTCCGCTTGGCGTCTGCACCATGACTTTCACTTGCCCCGGTTCCGGAATCACGGCCGTTGAGAGCTTCACCTTCAATAGCGAAGCACTGACGACCGTGGCGCCGATCGGTGTCGCATTAATCACCACCTGCGTGGAAGAAACGAAGTTACTGCCATTGACACTGAGCGTCGTGCCCTGCTGCACGTCGGCGAAGCTCATCGTGGCGGGTGTAATTGAGCCGATCACCGGAACCGGCCGCGCACTCCCGCAGAGTGGATTCAAGGTGTTGTTGCAACCTGACAACATCGCAGTTCCGAGCACGAGCAGAGAGGCAAAGAGCACACCGCAACGACAGAGACGCATTGGGAGACACTCCTTCTGGATGGGTTCCCCATCGTAATGTCGCAAGCCAGACATCCGAATTTGGGGCCGAACTCGTTTGCTTGGGACGCTGCAGTCGAAGTACCACCTTAATGCCCGGCCCGCTCAGTTCCAAACACATTTGCTTTGAAGACATTACGTCGGAGCTTCGTCAGGTGGCAGCATGCGAAACCAGGTGAGTTGGCCGAGTTCCACCAATTTGTTGGTGGATTTCAGCCACCCAGGCCGCGGAATTATGGGAACCATCGCCCACTCTGCTAATCTTCTCCGTTCAAGTTCTAAGACCATCTTCAAGAAAAAGGGCCTGATGCCGGACACTCAACGTCCTGAACCCACCCGCATATACCGATGGGCTGTCTTGATCTTCATCAGCCTGGCGCAGGCCGGGAACTACTACATTTACGACAGCATCAACGCGCTGGAACGTATCTTCATCGACCACCTGGGATTTTCAGCGACGCAGTTCGGTTGGTTGAACGCAAGCTACAGCGTGGCCGCCGTCGCCACCCTTCTGGTTGGTGGAATCATCATCGATCGGATCGGTACCAAGAAATCAATCTTGGCATTTGCAGTGGTTTGCCTGATTGGGGCGTTCATCACCGCTTCCAGAGGAAGTGCTCCGGTGATGATCGCCGGTCGCACCGTGCTGGGACTCGGAGCCGAGTCGATGATTGTTGCCGTCACGACCGCGCTGGCGAAATGGTTCAAAGGCAAAGAACTGAGCTTTGCCTTCGGGATCAACCTGACGATCGCCCGCCTGGCCTCGGTGGCAGCCGATAACTCACCGACGTGGGCCAATCGAGCTTTTTACCCCAACGGCCCCGGTGGCCAGCCGAGCTGGCAGAATCCCCTATTGATCGCCGTCGCCGCCGGAGTGTTCGCCGTGGTGTGCTCGATCATCTACTGGTTACTGGAGAGCCGCGCCGAGAGCCAATTCGCGCTCGGCGAAGCAGGTACGACCGACAAATTGGAGCTCAAGGGAATCTTCCGGTTCGATACCTCCTATTGGCTGGTGGTCGGGCTATGCTTTACCTTCTATTCCGCCATTTTTCCCTTCCGCACCTTCGCTATCGAATTCCTAGCCAATAAGATCCTGGCCGCCCATGGCGGCGTAAATGCGACCGACGCCCTTCGCGTAGCATCGCTGGAACAGGCAGGTCTCCTCAATAGCTTGCTTCCCTTCTCCGCCATGATTGCTACTCCGCTGTTCGGCCTGCTCGTCGATAAGGTCGGGAAACGGGCGTTATTCATGATGTTTGGCTCGCTCTTGCTAATGCCGGTGTACCTGATGATGGCGTACTCACCCACTTCGCTCTATATACCGGTCTCGATGATGGGCATCGCATTCTCCCTCATTCCGGCGGTTATGTGGCCGGCAGTTGCCTATATCGTTCAGCAGTCCCGGCTCGGTACCGCCTATGCTTTAATGACACTGATCCAGCAAATAGGCTTCTTTCTCCTGAACCTGCTGATCGGGAAAGCCAATGACTATTCTCATGCGGGCTTGGGCAATCCCGATGGATATGCGCTGGGGATGTGGATCTTCTCCGTGCTAGGCTTTATTGGGCTTGCCCTTTCCCTCCTGCTCCGCATCCGTGAAACCGGACCCAAGGCACACGGTCTGGAGAAACCATAACAACCAGCTCAGGCGACGAGTTAGAGACCCAGAATTTACCAATTTACGAAGAACGCGACTCTAAATTTGGTATAGGGTTAAATAGTCCTAGGGGTCTGCTGTTTAACCTCAACATGCCTAAAGGGGTTTCGCGCTGAGGGGCGAGGTGAGCAGAATCCGAAGAACGGTAGAATAGCTTTCAAAAGTGGAATCTATGAGTGACTTCAGTTCCGTGGCTACTGCTCGCAACCCATACAACGTAAAGATAGTTAGCCGCATCTCACGGGGTGCGGCCGGAAAAGGCAACTTGACCGACCCAGAGCAGCGACAGGCCAGCGATGCAGTTGAAGCCCAGCTCATCGAGAAGGCTAAGCAGGGGGATGCCGAGGCGTTCCAAGCCCTCTACGATAAGCACAAGCGGCGGGTGTACTCGCTCTGCCTGCGTATGACGTCAAATACGGCGGAGGCGGAGGATCTTACTCAGGAAGCCTTCCTCCAACTCTACCGCAAGATCGCGACGTTTCGCGGCGAATCGGCGTTTTCGACGTGGCTGCATCGGCTCTCGGTAAACGTGGTGCTGATGCACCTGAGGAAAAAGAATCTTCCCGTGGTTTCGCTGGAAGAAACCACCCAGGGTAGTGGTGAGGAAGATACCCCGAAAAAGGATTTCGGGGTGGAAGACATCTCCCTTGCCGGATCCCTCGACCGTCTCCAGTTGCAAAGGGCGGTCGAAGATCTCCCCCCTGGCTACCGGACGATTTTTGTTCTTCACGACGTCGAAGGTTACGAACATAATGAAATTGCCCAGATCGTCGGGTGCTCGATCGGCAACAGCAAGTCCCAGTTGCACAAGGCTCGCATGAAATTGCGCGATTTGCTAAAAATTAGCCGTGCAGCAAAAACAGAGAAATCCTGAGGCCCACCTACAGGCAACAAAGTAGTAGACGGAGCCAGCGCAGACTGGCGGCAAGCGGCAAGGCGGACCTGGTAGGCATTGTGTAAGCGGCGGTAGACTGAGGCAGAGGCTTGGGGAGAGTTGTATGACTTGCGTTGAGTTGCACGAGAGCCTGGTCGAAAACGAAACCGGCAGCAGCGCCGAGCAACGGGCTCACTTAAGAAGCTGTCCCGAATGCGCGAAACTGGTCGGTGATCTACTGGTCATCGCGTGCTCTGCCGGCGAATTGCGGGCGGCACATGAACCCCACCCACGCGTTTGGAAATCCATCGAAGCCTCGCTAAGACGTGAGGGGCTGATACGCCCGCAGCGCAGAAGCCTTTCCCTTTTGCCCTCTTTCGGTAGTCAATGGAGTTGGGCCCGCTGGATGGCTCCGGCGGCGGCACTCCTGCTCATTTCCCTGGGCATCTACCTTAACCAACATTCCCGGCCCGCGGAGACGACAATCAATGTCCCTCCCCCGGTCGAAAAGATTCCCGATACTGCAATTGCCGGCCTGAATGACAACGATCTGCTCGAGGAAGTCGCGCAGCAGTCCCCTGCTCTGCAGGAACAATACGCGGATAATCTTAAGCGGGTGAATGAGTACATCCAGGATGCGAAGGCGATCGTCGATGCCGACCCCACTGACGAGGAGGCTCGCCGTTCCTTGATGGAAGCCTACCAGGAGAAAGCCATGCTGTTTGAACTGGCTTTGGATCGTTCTCTGCAGTAATTTGAACATTGTTTGTGCATCGGATGCAGAAGGGATTTGACGAATTTATGGGCGGGCGCACACTTCAAGCTGCGGCACTCAGCGCTGTCCTGGCCGGAATCACGATGACCGGTACGTTGTTGGCCCAGACACATAAAGAGTATCGCTTTAATGTCGGCCCAAGGGCCGGACTTTCGGTCAACAATCCTTATGGCTCGGTGTCAGTGAGGCCTGCTACCGGCAACGTCATCGTCATCAACGCCGTGCTTTCCTCCGATAAGGTCGAAGTCGATAATGCATTGGTCGGCAACCGGGTTGAGGTTGTATCCCACCTGCTGCCCGGTGCTGACGCGCAGTCCGGCCGTATTGATTACGAGATCCTCGCCCCTGCCGACGCCAGTGTCACACTCCATTCCAGTTCGGGAACCCTGCACGCCGAGAAGCTTCAGGGCGATGTTTCCATGGAAGGTGCAGCCGCCACGGTTGAGGTACGCGATGTAACCAATGCCCACGTCCGCGTGAAGACTCTGAACGGCCCCGTCACTCTTACGAACGTACAAGATGGACACGTCGAGGTTGATTCCCTCAGCGGAAGAGTCATGCTGCGCAGTGTGAACGGCCCGTTCGTGCAGGTGGTTTCCACCAGTGGCGAAATCAGCTACATCGGCGACTTCGGGGATCACGGCGATTACCGCTTCACCAGTCACAGCGGCAATATTGAAGCTGTCGTACCGGACAGCACATCGGCCGACGTGACCGTCCGTTCCGTTCGCGGCGAAGTCCACGACGATATTCACCTGCAACCCAAGCAACACCCCTCCTTTCCGATCAAAGAAGGCGTTGCTTTTGTGGGTACCATGGGGCGTGCTGCCCTATCCTCCACGGTAGTCCTGCGCAGCTTCAGTGGTAAAATCCACCTCAGAAAACGCGCAGCAGAATAATCAGAGAAACCGGGCCGTTTGAACAGGCATTCTGGCAAAACGGAAGGCGTGAATGTGCGCGTGCCGTCCCAGCTTCCATGCCACACCGGGCTGACCAGTACTGCCCTGTTTCTCGTGGGATTTATGGGTGCAGGCAAGACCAGGGTGGGTCGCGCTCTTGCCCAGCGCCTGAACTGGACCTTTGAGGACCTCGACGAACGCATCGAACAGCGCGAGCACCGAACGGTATCGCAGATTTTTCGCGATTTCGGTGAGCCGGAATTTCGCCGCGCAGAACACGCGGCGCTGCAGAGTGTCCTCGAAGAGATCCGGAGCGGCGCAGTGAAGATCGTGGCCTTGGGTGGCGGCGCGTTTGTCCAGGAACACAATTCAGCGCTGCTCCGTGCGTCGGGAGTTCCGACCGTTTTTCTGGATGCCCCGGTCGAGGAGCTTTGGCAGCGCTGCTGCACCCAGGCGAGCGAGGCGGGGACAGAGCGGCCATTGCTCCGCAGCATCGATCAATTTCGCCAGCTGTACGAGGCCCGGCGCCCGGCTTATTTGCGGGCATCTATGGGAGTTCAGACCGGGCATCGCACCTTGGACGAGATCGCCTCTGAAATCGCCGAAGAACTGGCTCTGAAGAAAATCGACGTTCGCGCTCAAGAGGGAGAAGGCGAGTGAAGTTAAATTTACAGGGATTCCGTTTGCTCGCGGTTCTTGCCGCTATTTTGTTGCCCTTGGCCGGCAGCATTCGAGCGGCAGACAAAAAAGATCAGGGCAAAGCCGGCTCTTCCGCGACCGTTGATTCCGGCGCTTTTGGTGTATTCGTCAAAGGGCAGCGCGTTGCCACCGAGACCTTCATCATCGAGCAGCAGGGCGACGCCAGTTCGATCAAGTCCCAGCTTAAGGAAACCACGGGTTCCGACCCTGCCACCCAGAAAAGTATTCTGGAAATCACCTCAACCGGGCAACTGATTCGCTACGAATGGAGTCAGTCCTCCGGTGGCTCGGTCACCGTACTTCCGAAGAACGAATTCCTCATTGAAAAGATCAGCGCTCCCTCTTCATCCAAGCCTGTGGAGCAACCTTTCCTGATGCCAAACACATCCGTCATCCTCGACAATAATTTCTTCGTGCATCGGGAGGTGTTGGTCTGGCGATATCTCGCCGCAGCCTGCAAGCCGGACGGTAGTGGCGGTTTCAAGTGTTCGCGGGAGCCCGGAGATTTCGGAGCCCTCATCCCCCAGGACCACTCTTCCTTGCATGTCCGCATAGAACTGGTGGGAAAAGAAAAAATACAGGTCCATGGAGCCGACCGCGACATGATGCGCCTGAATCTAAAAAGTGATGATATTGACTGGGCCCTTTGGGTCGACGAACAGGATCATTTCAAGCTGATGAAGGTGGCGATCCCTGCCGATAACACGGAAGTGGTCCGGGACTAATCTGTAATCCCCGGCGGCAGAATCGAGATCGTCCTGGAAAACTTATTTGCTGCTGGCTGACTCACGCACGGCTCGGGTGTTGATTACGGTGCTGCTGTTTGCGCTGGGCCTGGGCTTTCTTTACGTCACCCGTGCCACGCTGATCGCGTTCCTCTTCGCGATCTTCTTTGCCTACCTGATGAGCCCGCTGGTGGCAAATCTGGAAAAGGTCCTGCAAGGGCGTCGCGGGCTCGCCATTGCCGTTATCTACGCACTTCTGCTCTCACTGGTGGTTGTATTCTTTGTCGTTGTCGGTCCCAAGGTAACGCGAGAAGCGGCGCATTTGGGAAAGGCTTTGCCTGGTCTGCTCGATCGACTCAGTTCGGGCGAACTGACAAGGACTCTCGGAGAGCAGCACGGTTGGAGCCGCCAGACCGTCGACGCCTTGCAGAGCTTTTTGGTTGCTCATGTGAGTGACATTACCGACATTGCGCAACGGGTTGGGCTCCGGACGGCTGACGTCGCCAAACAAGCGTGGCTGCTGTTTGTAGTTCCTCTGCTATCGATTTTCTTTTTGAAGGATGGCCGCGCCTTCAGTGGTTTCCTGCTCTCGACGATCCAGTCGCGCCCGCAACGGGAATTCCTCGAGAATGTCCTGAACGATTTGAACCAGATGCTGGCCCACTTCATCCGCGCCCAGCTGACTCTGGCCGCACTGTCTCTGGTTGTCTACTCTGCCTTCCTGGCCATCATGAAAGTTCCCTACTCGCTGGCCTTGGGCACGGTCGGCGGCATGCTGGAGTTTGTCCCGGTCGTAGGTCCGCTGGTCGCAGGGCTCACCATCATCACCGTCGCTCTGCTGACTGGATATCCCCATTGGTTGGTGCTGCTTATTTTCCTGGTAGTCTGGAGGGGCGTCCAGGACTATGTCTCCTCTCCCCACATCATGGGCGAGAGTATGGAATTGCATCCGCTCGCAGCCATCTTCGGAGTCATGGCCGGAGCGGAAGTGGCCGGAATCCTAGGTATTTATCTCTCGATTCCCGTCATGGCGAGCCTGCGCATAGTTTTCCGCCGCTGGCGCCTCTACACCGAGAAGAAAAAATTCGGCCCCCTCACCGCGGAATATTCAATCGGCAGCGCAGGCGCCCACCGCAAATAAAATTTGCCCTTCGATCTTAGGTCCTCGTTTTGTATGCTGGAGTCGGAGGCTCTGAGCTCCCGGACGCCTGACGCCTGGCGCCTGCTGTTATAAAATTCCAAGTACTCACATGAACAATAAGATTCCTATCGGCATTCTCGGCGCTACCGGTGTAGTTGGGCAACGATTCATCCAGATGCTGGAGCACCATCCCTGGTTCGCCGTCGCGTGGCTGGCGGCTTCGGACCGCTCAGAAGGCAAGATTTACGCCGACGCCGCCCGTTGGCGTCTGAAGACGCAGATCCCCCCGGCCGTTGCAAGGATGAAAGTCTCGCCCGCCACACCCGATGGCGCGCCGAAGGTCATCTTTGCGGCTCTCGATTCGGCGATCGCCGCGGAGCTCGAGCCTCGTTTTGCCGAAGCCGGTTGCGCCGTAGTATCGAACTCCAGCGCCCTTCGGATGCAGGAGGATGTTCCTCTGGTCATTCCCGAAGTCAACGGTGGCCATATCAAGCTGATCGACATCCAGGGATGGCGCAAAAAGTCCGGCGGCTACGTCGTGACCAATCCGAATTGTTCCGCCATCGGGCTCGTCCTGGCCCTTGCCCCATTGCACCAACAATTCGGCCTCGAAACAGTCATGGCCGTCACGATGCAAGCTGTCAGTGGCGCAGGATATCCCGGCGTGGCCTCGCTCGATATCCTGGGCAACGTCATTCCCTTCATCAAGAACGAAGAGGAAAAGATGGAGGAGGAGACGAAAAAGCTGCTCGGCAGTGTCAATGGTTCCCGGGTGATTCCCGGCCCCTTCGCCATGAGTGCGCAATGCAACCGCGTTGCGGTCGAAGATGGGCACACCGAGTCCATCTCGATTCGCCTGAAGAAGAAAGCCAAGCCCGAAGAGTTAATCGCCGCTTGGAATGGCTATAAAGCCGAACCGCAACACCTAAAGCTACCCAGCGCTCCAGAGAAGCCGATCGTTTACGTGGAAGCGAATGACCGTCCCCAACCCCGTTTCGACGTCGATACCGGGGCGGGCATGAGCGCGGTAGTCGGTCGTCTACGCCCCTGCAGCGTCTTACACTGGAAGTTCACGGTATTGTCTCACAACACCATCCGAGGTGCCGCCGGAGCCGCGGTGCTAAACGCCGAACTTTTGAAAGCAAAGGGCTACCTGGGATGAGGGTCCAAGCAGCATCGGTATCCGCCTTAGGGTACCCCTTTTCTCCGACTATGCGAGAGGTGGGAAGTGCAGCTGACCGAAGCCAAAAATGACCGCTCGCTGCCGCCTGCCAGGCGTCTCGGAAGCCGATCATCGCAAAGGACCTCCGGATGATCGTGATGAAATTCGGCGGTACATCCGTCGAAGACGCCAAAGCCATCGAACGCGTAGCCGCTATCGTTCAAGGGCGCTTGGCACAGCAACCGGTAGTAGTAGTCAGCGCCATGGCCAAAGTCACCGACACGCTGTTGACCATGGCCCGTGCCGCCGGAGAGGGAGAGCGCAAAACCGCGCTCAAGCTCTGCCGCTCCCTGCAGGAACGCCACTATAACTGCGCGAGTGAACTGCTGGGCACGGCCCGCTTCACCGAATTCCACTCCGAACTTGGACAGGACTTCGAGACTCTCGACGAACTCCTGCGCGGCATCTCCGCCGTCGGAGAAATTACTCCCCGCACCACCGACCATGTCGCAGCGTTCGGAGAGATGCTTTCCAGCAAGATCGTCGCGGCTGCATTCGAAGCCCGAGGATTAAAAGGCGCCCACGTGGATTCCCGCGATGTTTTGATTACGGACAGTGCCTACACGCAGGCCGCCCCTCAATACGAAGAAACGAATCTCCGGCTGCAAGACAAAGTCCTACCTTTTATCAAAGACGGACACGTTCCTGTTATGGGCGGATTCATCGGTGCGAACCGCGCCGGCATCACCACCACCATTGGCCGCGGCGGTTCCGATTTCTCCGCTGCCATCTTCGGCGCTGGGCTCGGCGCAGACAAAATTGAAATCTGGACCGATGTCGATGGCATTCTCACCACTGATCCGCGCATCTGTCCGCAGGCGCGCCGGATCAAAGTCATCAGCTTTGATGAAGCCGCCGAACTCGCCTACTTCGGCGCCAAAGTCTTGCACCCGGCCACAGTCCTGCCCGCGATTCAGAAGAATATTCCGGTCTACGTTCTGAACTCGCGGAATCCATCGTGCGAAGGCACGCGGATTACCACCCGCGCTCCACACACAAAAAACATCTTCAAAGCCATCGCGGCTAAAAAACGGATCACGATCGTAGACGTGGCCGCGCCCCGAATGCTGCTAGCCCACGGTTTCCTGCGCGCGATCTTCGAAGCTTTCGACCGGCACAGAGTCGCAATCGATGTGGTCTCGACCTCCGAAGTAAGCGTTTCGTTGACGGTGGACTCGAACCAGGCGATCCCAGCACTAGCCGCGGATCTCGCGAAGCTTGCCGATGTGAAATACGAGGGCAGAAAAGCCATCGTGTGCCTGGTCGGCGAAAACCTCCGCGACACCGCCGGCGTAGCCGCTCACGTCTTCCGCGAGCTAGCCGACAAAAAGATCCGCATGATCTCGCAAGGAGCCTCAGAAATAAATTTGACGTTTGTAATCGAGGAAGACGAAGTCCCAGAAGTAATCCAGCGCCTACACCAGACCTTCTTCGCAGAACTAGACCCCGAAGTCTTCGCCTGATTGTGTAGCGGCGGACGCATTCGTCCGCCCGCGATCCCAAGCGAAGGGGAGCGTTCGGTCTCGGCCTTGAGGAAATGTCATCCTGAGCGAAGCAGAGAGGAGCGCAAGGCGCTCCTCTCTGCGAAGTCGAAGGATCCCTACCACCTACACCGACAGCAACCGATCAAAAAACGACCGATACCGCTGCAGCGCCAGGCGCAAGTCTTCCGTCGAAACACTATCCCCGCGGTCCCATTGCTTCTCGAGCTGCGAACGTTCCTCGGCAAAAACCTCCGCCAGCCGCTTCATCGCCGAGGCCACTAACCCATCGGCCTGCTCCACAGCCCTTCGTGGCTCATCCACGAACGCGGTCTGAATCTCTTTCCAGCGCGTCCGCAATGTCTCTAATTCGGAGCTGGGGAACAACGGCGTACCGCCGTCCGCCCCTACCTCGCGCGCAGAATCTGCCACCGCAGCAGATGCCCGCCGCTCATCCTCACGCCCACTCGGCACGACTTGCGGCCCGCGTGTTTCCGCTGCGGGAGCCTTTCCCTGAGCCAAATCGGCGGTTGTGATTTCCTGTTCAGCATCAAATTCTGGATGTTCTTTCCGCAACGGTGTCGCCATCGTTAGGCTCCTTTTCTCGCGGTCTTGGGTTCTTCGAGCAGTTCCTGGAACAGCAGGCGGTAATGCACCATCGCCTGACGTAAATCCTCTGTGCTGGCCTTGCCTGCGCTATGGCGCGTCGCAATTCCGTGTGCTGCGCGGTAGTTCTCTACGATCAACGGATAGTCGACGGAAAGGTCCGCCGCCCTCTGTTCAAACTCGCCGATTGGATATCCCCGCACCTGCATCACATCGGTAACCAAGTTGTCGGCTACAGTAACGGCTCCACGCGGGTCATCCACAAAGCGCGCCTGCACTTCATTCCAGCGCATGGCAAAGCTCGACCGATCCGCCGCCGGTAACGGGCGGATGTGGAACTTGTCCCTTCTCTTCTGACGAAACTCCAGCACGCCTTCGGCCTTCCGCGGGTCTCCCTCCTGCGTTACCACTCGGTCGTACTCTGGCCCAAAGCGTTCGCGCAACTTTCGACTACGCCGCCGCCGTGACGTGACAAACGCAATGGCCGCGATCACGACGACCGCAATTACCAAAACTACGATCAGCACTATCATTCGATTTTGGTCCATGAGAGTCCCCCTCTAGCGGCGCTGCTATGGGATGCGCCCCGAATATTGTCTGTTGTCGGATGAAACAATCAGTAGCTGTGGAAAGCCAGACCGGTCCCGTGCAAATCGATGAAGCAATTGGGTATTCCCTGCAGGAGTTCCCCCGAGACCAACGAAACCCGGAGTCGTTATCTCAAGCGGAGGTGAGAGAAGTTGTCATCCTGAGCGGAGAGGTGGGCGAAGCGGCCCTCCCTGCGAGGTCGAAGGATCCCGACTGGTAGTCATTTCCTGCGGGCGAGCAATCTCCCATGCTCCGTTACCAGCTCTGTGTCCCTCCGTCTCCACTGTGGTTAAATCTTCTAAGGAATCTGCAATGAATCTCCTTCTCCTAGGCCGAGGCAAAACAGGATCGCTAGTGGCAGAAGTTGCCGCCGCGCACAAACACCGCACACATATCGTCGGAACAAACGAAAATGTGAATGGCGCAGCGCTCGGCGCGGACAAGCTTCATGCGATCGACACCGTCATCGACTTCACCGCCCCACATTGCGTTCTCGCGAATATCGAGGCTTGCGTCAAAGCCGGCAGGAATATGATCGTGGGCACAACCGGCTGGCATCACGACATCAACCGCGTACGCGCGCTGGTCGAGCAGCACAACACCGGCTTCGTCTATGCCGCAAATTTTTCCATCGGCGTGAATCTCTTCTACGACATCGCCCGCACCGCAGCAGCGGCGCTCAATCACGACTACGACGGGCAAATCTTTGAACGCCATCACGCGCACAAGAAAGACGCCCCCTCAGGCACCGCGATGGCACTTCAACGCATCATCCGCGAAGTCGCACCCGAACACGAAGCTCTGGAGATCACATCGTTCCGCGAAGGAGAAGTTATCGGATTCCACGAAGTCATCGTCGAGTCTGCCGCGGACCGGATCTATCTCAGCCATGACGCGAAATCCCGCCGCGGCTTCGCCGAAGGCGCCGTCCGCGCCGCAGAGTGGCTGGTGGGTAAAAAGGGTTTTTACGATTTCAAAGACATCTGGCGCGAACTCTAAATCGCTCTAAAAGCTCAGAGCTTGGCCGCAAGTTCAACGGCTTCCGCATCCTTGCAAAACGTACTACGGTCCGTCGGGAAAATCGTTATGACCCTGGCGTCTGTTCGTCGCATCCAGCACTTCGGCTCGGCTTAGTTCAATAACCGCCACTCGTTGTCCTCGTCGTGTCTGTGCAAAAACCACACGTCCCCCGAGAATCTGGGCCGCAACCTGTGTCGGCAGATCTCGTTCATATCCAAAAAACTTCACCTTCAGCCGATCCCAAGCGGCCCAGCGCTCAAGCAGCGGATGTTCTGGCTCATACTTAGCGGAAAAAACAAGCGCGACGTCGAAGTTCGCCCGAAAATCAGCCGCTGACAGAATCTGCTCCAACGAGAAATTCTCAATGCGCACGACTTGCATTGGCCGCGTCGTATATCCCAGCCAGGGCTGGGTTAATTCGTCCGAGGCTGGCCATGCGGTTAGCACGCGCGCCATCGGATACCGCGCCTCCAAAAATCGCTCCGCGTCTTGATGCAGCGTCACATAGTCGCGATACGCAAGATTGTCTTCGGGAGAGAACCCATACGGCGGGTTCCAAAACCACGCGACCATAGAAGCCGCGGCCGCAATGGCTACCGCGACAGTCCAGTACCGAATCCGCCGGCGCAAGGTGGACACACCCAGAATGATCACTAGCGGAACTGCTGTAAGCAGATAACGCGCCAGCACTGCACCTCCGATGAGTGCCAGCGCTACAACATAGGTTGCGATGACCATAAAGAAGGTCATCTGATTCGGAATCGAAATGCGCGTCCGCTCGATCTCACCATCCCGGACCGGCGGCAGCCGCATGGCCAGCAGCATTCCTCCCGTCAAAATCCAGAGATGCATATATCCAAAGGTTTGCCACAGCCTCAACATCAGCGCCAGTACAAAGCGCAGCGGATTCAGCGTGGCGGCCACGTTGTATCGAAAGAACTCCGGGTTCCCAAACACATATCCAGTGCGTGCGTAGTGATATCCATACCAGCAAACCAGCGGCAGGACTGGAAACAAAAGCACGAAAACATCTCTGGGACCATGTTGCGTATCAGGGTCTGTCCACAATCGTCTCAACCGTGAACTCTTTGCTACAAAGTCAGAAACCAACTCCGATGCGGCAAGCGCGAGAGGAGCCAGAATTGCAGTCTCCTTCGCCAGCACAGCGAGCGAAAACCAGATCACCGTTGCGGCCCGACGCCGCTGGATGTGCGCGAGGAGCCCCCAGATCGTAAGCCCAGCGGCTGCCAGATCGACTTGCGCCAGCGAACTCTGCGCAAAGAATACCGGATACAACCCCGTACAGAATGTGGCGGCTACCGCGATGTCTGCGTTCGCCACTTCTTCAGTCAGCCGGAACACTCCCGTCAAGGAAAACGACGCGAGCACCAGCATCGCCGCCCGGGCGACCGCTGGAGCAAAGCCGAAGCATTTCCACCACAAGGCGATCCAAGCCAGTACGAGCGGTGGATGCGCGTTCGAAACGGTAGTGTGAGGAATGAGAGCTCCAGTGAGCAGCAAATCCCGAGCGGCAGGGACGTAGTAACCGGCCTCATCCCAGAAGTAAGGTAGTTGCAGCAAGCGTACATGCAGCAAGAAAACGGCGATAAAGATGACCGCGAACATCAAGGCAGGCTGCGGTTTTGATTGCATGAAAGGGTTAGTTTATTGCCAAGGTCCTGATATGCAGCGGGCGCGGCAACAGTGGCAAGGCCTGACGCCCGACGCCGGCCTTCAATGCACCGGCCCCGCCGGGGCCATTCTCGGATCCAGTTTGATCTCCCCAAACGCCCCTTCATAGCTGGTGACATTCTGCTGCAGCAACCCCAGAAGCGCCTTCGCCTGTTGCGGGCTCAAATAAATCCCCTGGAAGTTCCGTATTTCAACCTGCGTCTCCGTCTGCTGCTGCAACGTGCCAAAGATCAAAAAGAAATCCCAGATGTTCACGCGCATCTGCACGCTGTTCGCATAATTTTCACGATAGGAAGAGTCGTTCGTCAACTTTACGTTCGGTTGCATAGGATTATTCATGGCTGGAAGTGTAAACGAGTTTTGGCTGCCGGATGCAGCATCGCAGACGAGATAGTGACAAAAAATGTCAGCCGATTGCTCGTTTGCGGCGGGTAAGCCGCGAGGCAATGTTTCGGTGGCCCACACCGCCGTCCCGAATCAGGATTAGAAACACAGCACTTACAGGTTCTTCGCCCATTACTTTGGGTAGTGCCGGATGGCGTCGAAAATGCGATAGAGTCTGTGCTTGGCCCTTTCAATATCGGGCTCACGGAACCTTTATGACCCAAAATAACGAACCGGCGATGATGGAAGAAGTCGTCCTTCCCGAACATCTGCTTCCCCTTGGATCCGTGCTGGGTCAGGGAGTCACTGCGCTTGACCTCTGTATGGTCTTGGCCAAGATTTTTCGAGTTCAATATACCGAGGTTGCCCTGCTCCGCCTGGAAGGCGGGCTTTTGCGCTTCATCTTTCCGGAATACTTGCGCACCACAGGCGCGATTCCACTCTCGAGCAAAGCGGTGGCGGCACATACCGCGCTGAGCAAAAAAGCGGAAATCTTCAATAACTTTGCGCGCGTGAAGCACGCCAGCATTTTCGAGACGATCAAACCGGAAGACAACGAGGAGGTCGCCGCGCCCGCTCCCATTCAAAAGCTGATGTCGGTGCCGATTATGGATCGGGACTCCGCGGTGGTTGGCGTGATCCAGATCTCGCGCAAAGCGCTGGATCCCAAATTCGCCCAAGACTTCAGCCGCGAAGACCTTCACGATCTGGAACTAGCCGCCGGCTTGCTGGCCACAGCTCCAGCCCTGATGTCGAACTAGCATTGTGTAGCCGGGAGGCATTCGTCCGGGGCGCGCGAAGTCGCGCAACGTTCATCGTCGCGGGGCGGACGAAGGCGTCCGCCGCCCCACACTCTCTCAACGAGCAGCCTTCGCAAACGCCCGCAGATCCGCTCCCGTCATCTCTTTCGGTTCGTTGACTCCAAGAATCCCAAGCAGCGTCGGCGAAATATCCCGCAACGATCCATTCGGCTTTAGCGTGAAGTGCTTAGAGTTTTCGGCGACCACAATAAAAGGGACGGGATTCGTAGTGTGGGCCGTGTGCGGTCCGCCAGTTGCAGGATCGATCATCAACTCAGCGTTCCCGTGATCAGCGGTGATCAACATCGCCCCACCCTTCGCGCGAACCGCAGCCTCAATCCGGCCCAGGCAGGCGTCCACAATTTCGACGGCCTTCACCGTAGGCTCGATCTTCCCCGAATGCCCCACCATGTCCGCGTTGGCAAAGTTTACGATCATGACATCGAACGTTCCCTCCTCGGTGGCCTTTACAACCGTATCCGCGATCCCCGAAGCACTCATTTCGGGCTTCAGATCGTAGGTCGCGACCTTGGGCGACGGGACCAGCACCCGGTCCTCGCCAGGGAATGGCTGTTCAACTCCTCCATTAAAGAAATAGGTAACGTGCGCATACTTTTCCGTTTCCGCCACGCGCAGATTCCGCATCTTCAGTCCACCCATCACATTGGCCAGAATGTTGGCCATCGACTCCGCTGGTATCACGACCGGCAAGCTGAAATTCTTATCGTATTGCGTCATGCACACGTAGTGCAGATTTTGCGGCACGCGATCCCGCGGGATCGTCGCATCGAGGTCGGCAGCGCCCGGCAGATCGCTCCCGCCTTTTTCATTGAGCCCACTGTTGCGCGTAAGCGCCCGCGTAATCTGCCGAACCCGGTCCGCGCGAAAATTGAAACAAATGCACGCGTCTTCGTCGCGAATCGTGGATGTGGCGCGGGCGCCCCCGCCCGCGTTCTTGGGATCTTCACAAACGAATGGAATCACGAATTCGTCAGTGACCCCCTTGTTATACGACTCCTTCATGCCCTGCACAGGATCGGCATACTTCCCGCCCTCTGCGTCAGCAAAAACCATCGCGTTGTAGGCTTTTGCGATGCGCTCCCACCGCCGGTCGCGATCCATGGCGTAATAGCGGCCATTGACGGTGGCGATCTTGCCGCAGTTGTACTCCTGCATCTTCTGCTGCAACTGCTCCAGGTATGCACCCCCATTGGTGGGCAGGGTATCGCGTCCGTCCATGAACGCATGCACAAAAACGCGCTCCAGTCCGTTCTGCTTGGCCATCTGCAGCAGCGCGTAAAGGTGCTCCTGCTGCGAATGCACCCCGCCATCAGAGACAAGGCCGAATAAATGAAGCCGCCGTTCGCCGCCACGCGCATGCTTCATGGCTTCCAGCAGTACAGGATGCCTAAAGAGCTCGCCATTCCGGATCATCAGATCGATGCGCGTAATATCCATGTGCACGACGCGCCCTGCACCGATGTTCAGATGCCCGACCTCGCTATTGCCCATCTGCCCCTCGGGCAATCCGACAAATGGCCCGCTGGTGTGAATCAAGGTGTTTGGATAGTCCCGCAGCAGGCGGTCGTACGTTGGCTTGCGCGCAAGAGCGATTGCGTTGGCGTTGGTTTCGGCCCGATACCCCCAGCCGTCGAGAATGATCAAAATGAGCGGTTTAGGACGAGACATAGATCGCCTTCAACTCCTGACTTAAATTCCACTACTTGGATTCGGACTTGTTGCGTATTACCAAATGACTGCCACTTGATAGCGAGCGAACACATGGTCGGCCCGTTACCAGCGGTATTTTCTCTTCCAGGCTTTGCGCTATCAGCAACCGGTCGAATGGATCCCTGTGGTGATTGGGCAGTGATTCCATCCGCAAAACATGGTCTGCCATGACTGGCAGCACCCGGACTCCATTAAGCGCCAGCTTTGACATGAGAAAAGGCCCGGTTGGCCGCGGCAAAGACATCTTCCCTGCCTGTGCCTTGATCAAAATCTCCCAAGGGCTGGCCACACTGAACCACGTCTCCGCACGGGGAAGTAGCTTTCGTGCTCGCTCTGACAGCTTCGATTCGTCAGTCAATGCCCACAATAGAGTGTGGGTGTCCACCAGGACGTTCATTTGTAGAAGAGGTCTTCAATCTCTTTGAGTAGCGGCTCGTTTATGTCGTCTGGAACTATGAATTCACCTTTGGCGCCCGCCCAATTTGAAGCGTGGCCGTTGGGACTGGATCGCCACTAATTTCGCAACCGGCTTTCCGGCCTTCGCGATGATGACTTCCTCCCCCAAAGCGACCCGCTCCAGAAGTTTGGAAAGCTGCGTCTTGGCTTCATGCACATTGACTTCCATATTTCGACTCTAGACTAAGCCCTTAGCTAACTCAATATTCGGCTTTCAGAACCTACGGCTTAGCAGGTGCATGCTGCCCTTGAGCCATCTTCGCAATAAATTCATCCATCTGCTGCATCATTACCCCCATGCGGCGACGCCCGATTTCGCCTCCCACCTGCATGCTTTCCTGCGTCATCGCGGGCTGCTCGCGCTGCAGCTTTTGTCCGACCGGAGTGGCATAAAAGGCAAGAATCCCCTCGATGTCTTCCTTGGTCAGGTGTTTCTGATAAATGGGAATCATGCCCTCCATCATCTCGTCCACCGGCATGTTCTTGAACATCTCGTCCGCGAATTTATCGACTTGCGCGATCTGCTCCGGAGTGGCTTTCGGAACTTTCTCCCTGAAACCCTCTTCAGCCCCCTGCTTCGCCTGCTTTGCCACTGCATCGAAGTACTGCGTAAGCTGCGACTTAATGTGGAGCACTTCCATGAACTTCAGCACATCTTCTTTCGAGGGTGTCGAGCCGGAATCCATGGTTTGCGCCATACCGAGAACCGGGAACATACACACAACCACTACGGTCCCAATGATTGTTCGCACCTCACCCTCCATGCCAGTTGGATCTTGTTAACCGTGGTAGTTCAGCGCGGCGAGTCCCAGGAAGCGCGCTGTTCCGCCCAGTTCCTGCTCGATCCGGAGCAATTGGTTGTACTTGGCAATCCGATCCGTGCGCGATGCCGATCCGGTTTTGATCTGCCCGGCTCCCGTCGCCACCGCCAAGTCTGCGATGAATGTGTCCTCGGTCTCACCCGAGCGGTGCGAGATGATCGATGTGTACCCATTGCGCCGCGCCAAGTCGATTGCGTCAAGCGTCTCGCTCACAGTCCCGATCTGATTAACCTTGATCAGAATCGAGTTCGCAACACTCTTGTCAATGCCTTCTTGGAGGAACTGGACGTTCGTCACGAACAGATCGTCCCCGACCAGTTGAATCCTTCCGCCCAGTTCTTTGGTCAGATTCTGCCACCCGTCCCAGTCGTTCTCTGCCAAACCGTCTTCAATCGACACGATCGGATAATTCTGAGCCCACTGCGCCCACCACCGCACCATCTCATCCGACGTCTTCGCCGATTTGTCGGATTTCTTGAATACATACGTTCCGTCCTGATAGAACTCACTCGCCGCAGGATCGAGCGCGATGGCAATTTCCTCCCCTGGCTTGTATCCCGCCTTGTTGATCGCTTCCAGTACCACCTCGATGGCCTCAACATTCGATTTCACCGACGGCGCAAACCCACCCTCATCGCCGACCGCGGTGTTGTAACCGCGTTTCTTCAGCACGCCCTTGAGCGTATGAAACACTTCCACGCCCCACCGCAGCGCCTCAGAAAATGTCGGAGCCCCCACCGGCATCACCATGAATTCCTGAAAATCCACGTTGTTGTCGGCGTGCGCTCCGCCGTTCAGGATGTTCATCATCGGTGTTGGCAAGGTATTCGCTCCAGCCCCACCTAAATACCGGTATAGAGGAATGTCCAAGCTGTAGGCCGACGCCCGTGCGGCCGCCATCGAAACCGCCAGAATTGCGTTCGCCCCCAACCGTCCCTTGTTCTCAGTTCCATCCAACTCGATCATTCGAGCGTCGAGTCCCCGCTGGTCGAATCCATCCCAGTTCGCGAGCGCTTCCGCGATCTCTCCATTCACGTTTTCGACCGCCTTCAGCACACCCTTGCCAACAAAGCGTTTCGTATCGTCGTCGCGCAACTCCACGGCTTCGTGCTCACCGGTGGAGGCTCCGCTGGGGACAATCGCTCGTCCGACGGAACCATCGGCCAGAAATACTTCCGCTTCCACCGTCGGGTTGCCGCGCGAGTCAAGAACTTCCCGTCCATGAATGCCTGCAATATTCGACATAGATCTCTTCTTTCTCCTCGACCTTATGAGTTCCGGAATGCGTCTTTCATCCAATATCAGGTTCGGATTACCACTGTCGAACACCAGCTTTCGCCCAGTCAGGTAGCCCACACCCGTATATGTTTTTCCCATGCTGGTTGGTGAAACCCACGATTATATCGGACGGACATCAATGAAATGTGACGGCCGGCACGCTCGCAATTCGTACGAATTCCATTTTGGTGCAAGCCATTCGGCCAGATCTTCCCACCTCTTATCTTCGCGGATACCCTCTGTAATGTCTGCTGCTTGTCCACTTCTTCCGGCTGGTCTAGAGTCATAGCAAGCTTCTGGATTTGGAGGTATCAATGAAGACTTGGATGCTTGTGCCCTGCCTGTTGCTGGCTACCGTGCTCGTCGCCCAAACGAATTCTCCTACTGAGACGAATTTGCCTCCGGCGAACGCTCAAACGAATTCTTCAATCGGGAGAACACCGACGGCTGGGGTTCCGGCAGGAACCGCGCTGATCGTTCGCCTCGATACAACCCTCGCCACGTTCAGCAACAGGGCGGGAGACCCATTCCGTGGCAGCATCACCCAGCCGGTCGTCGTCAATGGACAAACTGTGATCCCCGTTGGCGCTACGGTGGAAGGGCGCGTCACCAAAGTGAGTGGACCACGCCGCATCTCGGGCAAGCCTACGATCGGCATTCTTCCAGAGGCCGTGATTCTTCCCACCGGTGAGCGTTACTATCTTGACGCGACTCTCACCGACACGAACGTTAAGGGTAGCGACGTCAACAATGAAGGCCAGTTCAAAGGATCAGGCCATGATCGCAAAGACACCATCGTGCAAGGCGCTGGTACCGCGAGTGGAATGCTGGTTGGCGGATTGGTAGGTGGACCAGTCGGAATCGCCGTCGGCGGCGCGATCGGCGCCGGGGCAACTACGGGATACTGGCTGGCTAAGCATCGTTCTGCCGTTATGCCCTCAGGCACGCAGCTGACGCTGGAGCTGAATCGCCCGATCAGCATGACGAATGCAGCAGCGGCAACTCCGACAGCCCAAGCAGTAGCGCCAAACGGCGGCAGCAAGTAACGCCTGTTCATTCTTGTCTCGAAATACGGAAAGGCCAGAGCGTTCTGGCCTTTTTCTCTAACCATGGGGCATTGGTGAAACCGATAACACCTACTATGCTCCGAACAGCAACTCACCTTCACTCACCACCTGAAGTTCAATCCATCCCTCGAGCGGCAGCGCATCTACCGGCAGCCGGTTTTGCCATAAGCTGAAGCGTAACCGCAGTTTGCTGGTCGGGGCTACCGCCACTCCTGATTTCTGTTCGCTGGCCTTCTCCGATCCATCCGCGGGAACCGCCAATAGCCAATTCAGCGGCACTTTGAATTCGAAATTGCGCAGGAGTGCGATCTTCACGTGTTCATCAGGCTGCGCCAGGGATGCCAATACGCGCTCGGCTACTCCGTTTTCGACCTTCCAGTCCTTGATCCTGTCATTGCTCGCAGAAGCGTCCAGCCGCAGAGTCCGCCGCGCCCGCGGTTCGCTTATCGCCCACGATTCCATATTAACCACAATCTCAAAATCGGCAACCGGAACTCTCCCGGCAAAGTCCAGTCGTCCATATAACGAAGTCGCGTCGATTCCCGCGTACACCGAGTCCAGCAGAAACTGCTTGCCATGCATGGCGCCGGCGCGATGATCCGCGGTATACACAGCCGCGCCCATCCATTCGAAATAGCGGACTTTGTCTCCCGCGACGCGAGGATGGATATACGCCGTCTGCGGCACAAAAGAGGGGCGCACTTCGAGTCCAGTAATGGGTTGCGCCAGGTAATCCGGCGGCACTGCATCGAGCGCCTGATACACGTTGGAGAGATGCTTACGGTAGAGTTCATCGAAGTCGCGGTCGTTGGCCGAATGATGCTCCGGACCGTACCACCAGTTCCAGTCGCTGCCTTCGGCAATCAGAAGCTCGTCAAATGCCAGGTTGCGTTGTGCTTCGGTGGCCCGTGCCGCGTTCTGGGCATAATGCTGGCGCGCTTGATTCAGGTAATCCCAGGCGCGATTGTCTTCCGGCGCTCCGATCCACACGTTGAAATTCGCGTTGATCCACGAGCCTGGGGTAAGCGATGTTAGTTTGCCGAAGTCCTTGTGGCGGGCGATTGCCTCGGAAATGGTTACGGCTTCCAATCCTTGTTCGCGCTGCAGTGCGTCGTAGAAGCGGCGCAAAAACTCGCGCCCCGACTTCGGATAGTATTCCCAGGCGTTCTCGCCATCGAGGATGATCGACACCACGGCATCGCGCCCACTTTGCAGCGCCGGGCGAGCCGCTTCTTTGATATTTCCGAGCAGATGTCGCGCTGCATCGCCTGGCGGCATTCCGGAGTACACGAATCCGATCAGATCGGAAATCGTGTGGTCGCGAAATACCATGTGCATAGCGGTTGAGCCGTTCTCGTAACGATGGATGTTGTACAGCTTCTCTGCCAGATGCGCTGGCAATCGTCCGTTGCCGTCGCGTGCAAAGAAGAGGCCGGTGCTGCGTCCCAGCACTCCTTCGTCTGTTGCCATCCACTGCACGCCAAGATTGTGCGCAATGGCCAACACTTCTTCCGAGACGCTGCCTTCCGAGGGCCAAATCCCTTTCGGACGGACTCCGAATACCTTCTCGTGCAGATCGAGACCGCGCACAAGCTGTTCGCGCGCATCTTCGGGATGACGGAAACGGTTTTGTGGTAGCGGCAATCCGGGCGATGAGGTCGCTCCGGCGTTCGTATCGCAGACCAGAGGGAGAATCGGGTGATAGAACGGCGTCGCTGAGATCTCGATCGAACCCTTCTTGGCTGCAGCCGCGTGTGCGGGAAGCACTCGCGCCAGCAGTTCCCTTTCGCACGCGATGACAAACTTCTGGTCGTCGAGGGAATAATGGTGTCCTTTGGCGACCAGCGCGGCGATGTCCTTCTCTTCGAGGAAGAACTCGTCAAACCATGCGATCTGCGAAAGCACCTGCAGGTCTGTGAAATCCTGCGGCTGGAAGTAGCGCTCGGCGCGCTCGGGATGATCTCCGTACTCGCGGAACCGCTCCCACAACTCGCGGTAACGCGGATAGCGTCCGATCACGTTCTGCGGGTTGGCCTGAAAGAGGTACTGGAGCGCGAAGCGCCGCTCTTCCAGCGTGAGATCCTTCGCTGGTTTGGCGGCGACGCGCAGGAACGGATCTTGAGCCGTTCGGTTGACATAATCCTGAATCTGGACCATGAGCGACGGAACGAGGTTGAAATTCTGGTGAACGTTGGGGAACTCATCCAGCAGCTTCACCATGCCGTAATAGTCTTTGAGGGCGTGCAGACGAACCCACGGCAAGCGGTATTCGCCCGTAACCAGGTCTTTATAAAAAGGCTGGTGCTGATGCCAAAGGAGAATGACACGCAGGATGGGCATGCTCGAACGGTCAGTCTAGCATGCGGGTTCATTGACCAAGTCGTGTGCGGAAACGACCCGAGCCTGACCGTTAAGCCGCTAAAAACTGAGTTTCATTTGAGGAAACGACCGACCTGGGAGGTATCCACTCCCCCTCCGGTCTCCTGGAATCATCGACTTAGCGGAAAATTTCGAAAGAGTCTATAAGGCTCAGCGACTTCGGGACAAAATCTTGAGCTGCAAGGATTTAGCTACTGGCGGAAAAAATTATTGCTCACACGGCTTTCGCTTTGGCTAGGATCTGCTGTTTCAGTTTCGAACGCAATGAGCGATAGATGATCGTGATTTCATTTTTGTCCATTGGAGAGCCATTCATGGACATGGACCCTTTGCAGGCCCTGAACCTTTTGAAGATGTCCTATCATTGCAGCTATTTTTGATCTTCGCCGCGGATCCCTTCATGGTCCTTGCGAGTCTGGAGGACGAGCGTGAGCGGCGGCCATCGCTTTCCCGGTCACCGTTGTTGAACGCGTCGATGCAGCGTTGTGCTGTCGCCAAAGCCTCTGGCGCGAGACTCGGTGATACCTGAGTTGCCATGCCGATTCTCTTGCAACTACTGCTCTGAGATCGGGAGGCGAATCGGCCAACTGGCACCGGTGACAGAGAGGCCGCTACCAGTCTCGTATCGATCCAGCCCGTGCTGTAAGAACTAGCAGTGTGAGTAATCCCAACGATCGATTAGAACTGCATCTGCCACTCATGTTCGGGAGAACCGCGTCACGTCCAGCGATCGCGATGAGAGAAATAGAGAATCTTGCGCTAATGCAGACTGTCATCAATCGTCAGAAGGAGAACAGCATGGCTACGACGGCAATTGAAACACCCGCGACACCCAAAGAAAAAGTCCGCGATTGGACGAAACCGGCAGCAATGGCGATTCCAAAGGAGGGGTATTTCAGCCAACAAAATGGAAGATACGGTCCGATCTATCCCCGAACTCCAGCCTGCTATGGATTCACCATCATCGCGAAGATCAAGCCGGGACGAGAGGAGACAATTCGTGCCTACGGCACGACCATCGAAAACGCAATCGGTGAGGTGCCCGATGCGCTGGCGACGCTGAAACTCCATTATCTGCGATGGGTTCTTTTCGATATCGGGAAGGACACTTATTTCATGTATCAAGGCATCTTTGACACGGATTTCGACAAGTACACGGAGGATGCCGTCGCGTTATTTAAGAGTTTGGGTGTAAACACGGTTTTTGAGAATCTTGAAGGTTTTCCCGAAGACTGGAAAACCAATGTTCCGGCGTTCGTCAAGTTCGTCCGGGAACACCAATGTCCAAGCTTTTTGGAATACGGTGAATATCCTTACGTTACCGCTGACCAAATCAAGAAAGCGCTGAAACTGAAGGCGGCGTTCAGCCAAATGCTCGACCTCATGCAGTAGAGACGGAGCGACCGTGAGCACAGTGCAACCATCCGAGGGGATTCCGGGTGTTCTGATCGAGTCCACGGAGGCAGCCGCCTCACTGGATTTCGATGATATTCAACACTTCCTCATGTCGAGGCCGCCCGCAAGGGCGGCACGATATGAGTTCCTGACCTTTGCTTCTGCGAAGGGTGGACGAGCGTGGTTAACCGGCCTGATTGACAAGGTGGGCACCGCGAAAGCTGTTGGATCGAACGTTGCTGATGCCCGATGGGTGACGGTTGGATTCACCGGGAACGGCTTGCGAGCACTCGGTCTCTCAGAAGAGTCGTTAGCGACCTTTCCGGAGGAGTTTCGGCAGGGGATGGGCGCCCGGGCGGACATTCTCGGACTTACAGGAACCAATGATCCAGGGCACTGGGTGGGAGAACTGGCCAGTCCGAATCTGCATGCCATTGTGATCTTGTTCGCCCGCGATGTAGCCGAACGCGAACGCTGCCGACAAGAACACGAAAAGTATGTGAGGGAATGTGAGGGAGTCGAACTGCTCTCCGCGCTGGATCTGGAGGGGATTCCGCCTTTCGACTACGCTCACGAACACTTCGGCTACCGCGACCGACTATCTCAGCCCGTCATTGAAGGAACCGGAGTAGAGCCCACACCCGGCTCTGGCCCGCCGCTCAAAGCTGGGGAGTTCTTTCTCGGATATCCCGATGAAGAAGGTTCTCCTGCTGGAATGCCTCAGCCTGAAACTCTTTCCCAAAACGGCAGCTATGTGGCTTATCTGAGAATAGAAGAGCATGTCGGCGCCTTTCGTGATTTCCTCCGACAACATGGAGAGACACCTGAACAGCAAGAATGGGTCGCTGCGAAACTGATGGGACGCTGGCGAAGCGGCGCTCCGCTGGTAGTTACGCCTGACCAAGATGACCCCGCCCTCGGCGCCGACTACAGCCGTAACAATGATTTCAATTACGGAACCATGGACCCACATGGATATGGCTGCCCGCTGGGTTCGCACATTCGCCGCATGAATCCACGCGATACCGCAGCGAACATGAATCGGCGGAAGATGATTCGGCGGGGAGGGACTTACGGTCCCCCGTTGCCGGAGGGAGCTCCCGAGGACGGCGTCGAACGAGGAATTGCGGCGTTCGTGGGCTGCGCGAGTCTTGTTCGACAATTTGAATTTGCCATGAATGTATGGGCAAACGATCCGAACTTTCATGAATTGGGAAACGAGCGCGATCCCATTTTTGGCACGCAGGATGGGACTTTTGACATGACCATTCCGAAGCGCCCCATTCGGAAAAAGATCACCGGGCTGACAGCTTTTACTACGATCCGCGGTGGCGCATATTTTTTCCTGCCGGGGATTCGAGCTCTACGTTATCTCGCTTCTCAGTGATGGTTGTTAGTGCACCGTTCGATTCCGAAGAACAGAAAGGCAGGTCAGCATGAACACCTTTCCTCAGCCGCCGCGTACTTACAACCAGGATCATGCGCCGCGAAAGTACACTCCCGGCAAACGTCGAGTTTCAATCTACTGGACCTGGAGCTATCCGTGGGAATCCAACCGTGACACCACCAAAATGGATAATCGCTTCTCGACCATGACCGAAGTTCGCCGAGTAGCGTGGCCCGCTTATGAGGGCACGGAATGGGACGAAAAACACTTCCTGCAAGGAATTGCGGGAACGCTGGAACTGTTCCACCGCTCCACGCTCGCGTTTCAAAAGGTTGCCGGAGAGGTCACGGGGCATCCCGTTGCGGTCTTTCAGCGCATTGACCAGGCTGGATACAAGCTGCCAATCGACGAGCGGATCCTGGCGGACACAGACACGCTGATGGTTTTTGGGCTCGACCACCTGGTTTCTGAACAGGAGGCAGCGCCAGAGGAGCTTGCAGCAATCGGCGAATGGTTGCAGCGGGAGGGCACGTGTCTGTTGATCGGGCCTCACCACGACGTGGGATTCACCGAAGATCTGAAGCAGCGACAACAGGAGTATTTACACCATGGGGATGCGCTCGTCCCTCGCCAGCAGCGCTTCGGACAGTACACGCGTTCGATCATGAAGGGCCTGGGGGTGCCGGTGATGAATCAGTACGGGCTTCGTCCGGCTCTCGTCAAAGGGACAAAACAGATCGCACCGCTCACAATTAATAGAGATCTGGATAAGTTGGGACTGCTAAACGGCGTGAGCACGTTCAACTTTCATCCCCACCTCCCACACTACGCATTGACCAGTGAGGACGCCAAATCAGTCCATGTCCTGACGCGACAACCCATTGACCTCGAACGGCCGCATCCTTTCATCGAAGCGGGTAACACGGAATTCAACTCGTGTATCTGGATGCCGTCTGATACGCAGCGCGCAGGACAAATCCTGCTGGCGGATTCCACGATCTTCACCACATTGTTTGGTGGGGTCGAGTCGCTGGAGACCTTCTGGAAAAATTTTGCGACCATGCCGCTCGTGAGCAAGGTGCAGCCGAAGTCGACGCAGGCGGTTGCGTGATCGGAAGCGGAAAAGAGAGCAGCCGGAGAGAGTAAATGGAAATCCTTAGCAAGATCGTCCCGATCGCAATGCTGACGTTCGTGGTGTCAAGCATGCTGTCGATGGGATTGAGTCTCACGGTGGCGCAGATCCTTGCTCCCTTGCGGAACTACAGATTGATTGTTCTTGCGCTACTGGCGAATTTTGTCTTGATGCCATTTGCGGCCTTTGGCATTGCAAAGCTGCTGCGGCTGGACGAACCACTCGGCATCGCTCTGCTCTTGCTGGGCACAGCTTCGGGCGCACCGTTTCTCCCGTTATTGGCCCGAATCAGCAAAGGAAATCTGGCGTTCTCCGTGGGCTTGATGGTGCTGCTCATGGTTGTGACGGTTGCATACATGCCACTGGTGTTGCCGCTATTCCTTGAAGGTGTTTCGGTCGATCCAGTCAAAATCGGGCGCTCGCTAGTCTTCCTGATGATGCTCCCTCTCGCGATCGGGCTTCTGGTAAAAGCGCGCTGGAGTGGATTCGCCGCAAAAATCCAACCTTCGCTCGGCCGAGTGTCGATGCTGAGCCTCGTTTTGCTGATTGCGCTTTTGTTGATTACAAACATGCAGAATGTATTGAGCTTATACGGGACGCTGGGGGTTCTGGCGAGCATCTTGTTCATTGCTGCAGGCTCCGGCATTGGATGGGTCCTGGGTGGACCTCAATCCGACACTCGAGGAGTGATGTCACTCGGCACCGCACAACGTAACATCGCGGCTGCGCTGGTTGTGGGCGGCCAGAATTTTAGCGATCCGAGAGTTATCGTTATGGTCGTTGTAGTTGCGATTGTCGGATTGTTGATTCTGATGCCTTTCGCGAGATATCTAGCCAGGTTCTCTCAAGCGACAAGCCAACAGCCTGGCAATTCTCCGAACGTTCAGCCCCTGGAACAATCCGCAACGGATGGAGCTCGGCGCGCCTCGTGAAGCGAGGTTCTCTCAGCACGCGCGCCGTGCCCCTTTGTCTTTTCGCTGTGATCTGCATGATGTCGCTGCCTGTTGTAGCCCAAGTCAGGGGTGTATACCCCTTGGGAATGAGCGCAACGAACTCCGGGGTCACGCCTGAGCCGGGAATCTCTTACGTCAATCAATTTCTGTTCTACTCCCGAGATCAGGCTAAGGGCCCTAGTGGCGAAGTCCTCGCCACAGGCCAGAACTCGGTGATGATGGATATGAATAGTCTTGTCTGGGTCAGCAAACAAAAGCTGCACTTTGTAGGAGGCGCGCGATTTTCCATGTCGGCGACGATCCCGATCGCCAACAACTCGCTCACCTCGGATACTGCGGGAGGAATCAGTGGGGGTGGCGGACTGGCCGACTCGTATTATCAGCCGTTCATTCTCGGATGGCGCACAAAGCGGGCAGATATTCGGGCTGTTTACGGATTCCTTGCGCCTTCCGGGAAATTTGATGTTGGTGCCAACAACAATGTCGGCTCCGGCTACTGGACACATGCCTTCTCGTCTGGCCAGACCTTCTACCTAGGCGAGAACAGAAGAACGGCGATCTCGGCATTCCAGATGTACGAGATCCATACAACGCAGGAGGGAACGCAAATCCATCCCGGCGACACACTTAACCTCGATTATTCGATGACACACGTATTGCCATTACAACGCGACCTGAATCTTCAAGTGGGGTTGGTGGGCTACGAACAGTGGCAACTTACGGACAAGACCGGCCCGGGTGTTACTGCCGTCCAGTCTTCTGCTCATTATCGGATCAACTCCCTGGGATTCGGATCGAGTTTGATCTTGCCATCGCGGAACGTGAGTCTTGGCGTTAAGTACTTCAAAGAGTTCGAAGACCGGTCCACATATCAGGGATATTCGTTTCAGATCACGGGCAGTATCAGGTTTTAGCGTGGATATCTTTCGGCGGGTGCCCCCCGGCGACAACGTCGCAGAATGCGCGACATTTAGAATGGTTTCCCCCGATTATCTAATCAGTCCGACCGCGCAAAAGCCCCAACCTATAATGGTCTCGGGGCAGGAGTCGTACTGTGCTTACACCGATCGAAGCAGCAGATATGGCCGTCCGGCATGGGCGTGACAAAAAGCGACAAAATGCCATTGCCGCAGCGTTATGCGGAATCGCGCCTGCGCTGCTGGTAAGCCCCTATTCTGCTTCTGTAGCCAGTTGGCAGCATTGGCTTGGCGGCGGCGTCGTAGGTCTGATCTGGGGTAATGGCTTTGAATATATTTATCATCGATGGCTGCTTCACCGACCTCACACGCCACTAGCCACTGGACATCTCGAGCATCATGCGCAGATTGGTGCTCCGGAGGAAGCAGAACACGTTGCGCTTATCAGCTCTCCAGTGAACGTTGTTCTTCTGTTCGTTATCAACAGCGTTCCGGCATTTCTGGCCGCTTCCCTAATGGGTGCCAGGGGACTCCTCTCAGGTGTCTTCGTTGCTTGGAGCATCTACCTGATTGTGACCGAAGAGATACACTGGCGTATCCACATGAACGGCTGGCTCCCTCCGGGTCTCGGGTTGGCTCGTGCGTATCACCTGAGCCATCATGATGTTCCGAACAGCCGCTACAACGTATTTCTACCGCTCTTTGATTTTCTGTTCGAAAGCACGAGACCGAGAAAAAGCAGAGTGGCTGTCTAGCTTTCAAGAAGCTTACTGGTAGTTACAGCGAAGCGGAGTGCGCCCGATCTGCATACGCCAATGAGGCGCCAAAGAGCGCGGCACAGTCGATCTGAATACCCGGGAGAATCCGATCCGAGTCACCGAAGTTACGTTTACATAACAGGCTCAGACCGTGACTCACGTGGTGTGAAGCATGAAAATATTTCGCTGGGACTTCCTCGTCGCGACTTTTCGTAACGGAATGGGTTTCACCGATCAGCTTGCAATCGAAACTGCGGTGCCTGGAGAAGATTTCAACCATGTTTCGTCGAGCCGTTCTTCGGTTCGTGCTCTCGTCCGCCTTGTTGACGAGCGCTCGCGCGCAGGTCGCCCCAGCCTGTACAGCGAAGAGGATTGCGCATCAGGTGATCGCCACCGCGACACGGTGCGAGGCCGCAGGGTGACGTTGCGAGAAGGGGGACGTTCACCATTCTCTTCGGAGGCCGGTGAAGGGGTCCCCACTCTGAACGTCGCAAAGTACGCGACGTTTTACATGGGTCACCCGGCTCCCTCCGCGGCGGTACGGGCTCGGGGCTTGGCTCCGCGGACCTGCCGAGGCGGCTGTCCCTACGCGAGCAAAATCTACCCGCGGCTTGGGTGGTAGAGTTTCAGGATGCGAATCAACCGATCTGTGCCGCCTTGTGCCGTGATTCCTGTGCTCGTTTACCCCGACCCCGGTGCGGCAGCCGAATGGCTGTCAAAGGCTTTCGGCTTCAGCGTTCGTCTTAAAATTGCCAATCACCGCATCCAGATGAAAGCGGGGGAAGGCTGCTTCACGATCCGCGAGGGAAATATAGCGCCTAATCATTCCCAAACCGTTCAAGTTCGCATCGAAGACGCAGTGGGCCACAGCGAGCGCGCACGGCGGAACGGGGCTGTCATCCTGAGCGAACCTAAAGATCATCCTTATGGGGAGCGCCAATATAATGCTCAGGACTTTCACGGGCACCACTGGGACTTCACGGAAACTATCAGGGATGTCGCTCCGGAAGAGTGGAGTAATGGTGCCTTTCATCTGGAATAGTCGATCGGCGACTGCATCGGAGCAACCGGCAACTCCATAGGTCCTTCGGCCTGCGAAAAACGCAGGCCCCTGGGTGACAAGGGTATAGGCGCCTTGCCTTCGGAATTCCCCACTCTAAACTTCGCAGAATACGCAACGTTTAGAATGGGCCACCCTCCTTCATCGGACCAGGGATACACCTGAGTTTCAGACTGCGTGCTCGTCCGGTACACTATCCCCCTGAAACTGCCATGAGCCCAGAAACTGTTCTGACCTCCCCGCATCTGCTCACCGAGAATGACTTCTATCTGTTCAACGAGGGAAGCCATTACCGCATTTATGACAAGATGGGCGCCCACTTGTTCAACCACGAAGGACAAGCGGGGGCGATCTTCAGTGTCTGGGCGCCGAACGCGCGGTCCGTTTCAGTCATCGGCAACTTCAATGGATGGGATCCCAGAACGCACCGCCTGCATTCCCGCGGCTCTTCGGGCATTTGGGAGGGATTTGTTCCCGGCGCGAGTCAAGGCAACCTCTACAAATTCCACATCGATTCCAGCCGGCACGGATACCGCGTCGACAAGGCCGATCCTGTCGGCTTCTGGCATGAAAAGCCGCCCCGCACGGGCTCCGTAATCTGGGACTTGAACTATCAATGGAATGACATCGAGTGGATGCAGAAGCGTACCGAGCGCAACTCGCTGCGCGCGCCGCAGTCGATCTACGAGGTTCACCTTGGCTCGTGGATGCGCGTCCCGGAAGAACACAACCGTCCGCTCTCTTACCGCGAAATGGCGCCGCGGCTTGCGCAATATGTGGGGCAGCTGGGATTCACCCACGTTGAATTTCTCCCCATCATGGAGCATCCCTTTTACGGGTCCTGGGGATACCAGACGACGGGATACTTCGCGCCTACTTCTCGTTACGGCACGCCACAGGATTTCATGTACCTCGTCGACTACCTGCACCAGCATGGAATCGGAGTGATCCTCGACTGGGTTCCCTCGCACTTCCCTTCTGATGGACACGGGCTCGCCTATTTCGACGGCACGCATCTCTACGAGCACGCCGATTCGCGCCAAGGCTTCCATCCCGACTGGAAGACCCATATTTTTAATTACGGGCGCGCAGAGGTCCGCAGTTTCCTGATGTCGAGCGCGATGTTCTGGCTCGACAAGTATCATATCGATGGCCTGCGGGTGGATGCGGTGGCCTCCATGCTTTACCTCGACTATTCGCGCAAACAAGGCGAGTGGATCCCAAACAAATTTGGAGGACGCGAAAATCTTGAGGCCATCGATTTTCTTCGTCGATTCAATCAGGAAGCGTATAAAGAGCATCCCGAGATCCAGACGATCGCGGAGGAGTCGACCTCCTGGCCCATGGTTTCAAAGCCGGTCTATGTCGGCGGGCTCGGCTTCGGGGAGAAGTGGGACATGGGCTGGATGCACGATACGCTCAAGTACTTCGAGAACGATCCGATTCATCGGAAATATCATCACAACCTGCTGACGTTCCGCATGCTTTACTCGTGGCATGAGAACTTCGTCCTACCACTTTCACACGATGAAGTGGTACACGGCAAGGGATCTTTGATCGGCAAGATGCCCGGTGACGAATGGCAGAAGTTCGCCAACCTGCGTTTGCTCTATGGATACATGTATGCCCAAGCTGGCAAGAAATTGCTCTTTATGGGTTGCGAGTTTGGCCAGGTGCGCGAGTGGGCCCACGATTCCAGCCTCGAGTGGCACGTGCTGCAGTATCAGGTTCATCGCGGTGTGCAGGCCTGGATGGAGCAATTGAACCGCTTCTATCGCAGCGAACCAGCCATGCATGTTCTTGACAACAACCCGACCGGATTTGAATGGGTTGATGCCAATGACAACCTGACCAGCACGGTCTCTCTACTGCGCAAGAGTGGAAATCCGCAAGACACGGTGCTGGTTATCTGCAATTTCACTCCAGTGCCTCGTCCGGGCTATCGAGTGGGTGTGCCTCACGGCGGCTATTGGCGCGAAATGCTGAACAGCGACGCACAGGAGTACGCCGGCAGCGGAATGGGGAATCTCGGAGGAGTCCATGCCGATGAGAGCCCGATGCATGGGCGGCGGTTCTCGCTGAAGCTGACGCTACCGCCGCTGGCGGCGTTGTTCTTTAAAGCGGGTTAGATTGCGGACATTCGAGAGCAATCAAGAATCCCATGGATTGAGCACGGCGACCCCCATGGGCCGGAAGTGACGCACATTCCTGGTCACAACTGTCATCCCATGGACCAGCGCGGTAGCAGCAAGAAGGGCATCGCGGTCGGAACCGGGGGTCACCCACCAGCAGGGCCGCGCACCCTTGGGCAACGGCAACGTCAATCGACAGAATCCGCCTCGTGAATGTGGGCACTACGTGGCGGTCCATCCAGGCACGAAGAACCTCGCTCGCCCTGTTTTCGATCGCGGCGTTCAAGTAGAGGGATTCCGACTTGCAATTCGAGAATCGAGATAGCCGATATACAGAGGCTTGCGGCGGGGAAGTGTCTGCGCCCATAGGACGACCTTTGGATCTGCATTCTTCCCCTGCCTCAGTTCAAAGATTACATTGGTGTCGAGAAGGTACATCAGGACAAGTCCGGCAGCTCGTGAATTTTGCCTCTGAGGCGGGAAGGCTTAAATTCGATTTCAGCGGCTTCGGGCATGGCTAACAGATCCGTGATGCTTTCTTGGTCGCCGGTAATCCTCTGGTATTCCTCCACCGTGAGCAGCACGTGCGAAAGACGCCCGCGATCAGTAATGAAAACTGGACCTTGTTTCGCAGCTCTCTTGGCCCCTGCTTGTGTCCTTTGATTAAACTCTCTGCTCGATAATTTTGTGATGGCCCTGTTGTCTTCCCATTGTAGCAACGTACCTACACTATCGCGGATTGAATCCCCTCGCGGCCAACTTGATGGAAAGAGTAAAAACGGGCCACGTTTTACGCTACGGCTATAAACAGCGCAACCCACACCTCATCATCTCTGGCGTCCTGCCGGCTGTCGCGCGGGCATCTGCCCGGATCTGACCTTCACCAACAATCCCATGCTATCCTCGGCTTAACTGGTCCCAGCATGCGGATTCTGACCCGGTACGTGTTGAGCGAAGTCACGGCTCACGCTCTCATCGGCGTTGCCATCTTCACGTTTGTGCTCTTTACGCGCGATCTGGGACACATCCTTGAATTGGTCGTCCGGGCCAGCGCGCCGCTCCCGAGCGTTCTCGAAGTCTTTTCCTTCACGATTCCACTCGCTCTGACTTACACCTTGCCGATGAGCGTGCTGGTGGGAATTCTCATTGGCCTCAGCCGGCTGGCCGCCGATAGCGAGATCACCGCCATGCGGGCCAGCGGCATCGGCGTGTGGAACTTCCTTCGCATGCTCGCATTGTTCGTACTGGGGGCATGGCTGCTGGCGCTGATCAATGGAGCGTATGTCGCTCCTCGCGCGCAGGCCGCCCTGGGCCGGCTGGAAGACCGGCTGAAAGGTTCTCAAGTTTCCTTCGAGATCCAGCCGCGTGTCTTTTACGAGGGATTCCCCAAAGCCGTCGTCTACGTTCAAGACGTCAAGAACGCACAGGGCGCCGCAGTTTGGAAAGGCGTCTTCATGGCCGATCTCAGCGACGCCGCCAACCCACGGATTACCCTGGCCAAAGAAGGAATCGTGGTCGGCGAAGGTCCGGACCGCCTGCATCTTCATTTGATTGATGGCTCGGCACACGAGACCGACCCCAAGGATCCCGACCATTATCAAATCTCGACGTTCGAACAAACCGACATTCCAATCGAACTCCCGTCCTCAGAAAACAAGGCAGACGAATCTCAACCCGCAGCAGAGATGGATACCACAACGCTGCACCAAAAGGCTCTCAGCTCAGATCCGGCCTTGGCGCGCTGGTATGCCATCGAACTTCATCGACGGTTCGCCCTGCCAACAGCTTGCCTCGTGCTGGCCTTGGTCGGCATCCCGCTCGGACTGTCTTCCAAGAAAAGCGGAAAGTCCGGAGGATTCGTTCTCACCATCCTGCTGGTATTCGCGTATTACGTCGTTTCCCTGATTGGCGTCTCACTCGCAAGGCAAGGCCGCATCGCACCGTGGATCGGGGCCTGGTTGGCGGACATTGTCTTTCTCGGCTTGGCTGTGTTTCTGCTTTTTCAAGCCGAGAGGCGGCCATTCGAATTGGGCTCATTCCGGCTGGTAAAACCCAAAGATCCAGCCCGGCCGAATGGATTCGGCCGTGCGCGTCGCGAGAACGCGTTTGAGAGGGTTTCCACGCGCCGCCGCGTCTTCAGCGCCAGTTTCCCAACCCTACTGGACGACTGTGTGCTGCGTGACTTCTTCGTTCACATGGGGATGATTCTGTCGACGTTTATCGTCTTGCTGCTCGTGTTCACTTTGTTTGAGCTGCTCGGCGACATTCTGCGAAACAAAGTGCCGGTCCTTGTCGTCGCCGAGTACCTGCTCAACGTCACGCCCTATCTTCTGTACAATGTGGCCCCGCTCGTCATGCTTCTTGCGGTTCTGATCACCTTCGGATTGATGGAGCGTTCGAACGAAATCACTGCAATCAAAGCCACTGGCACCAGCATTTACCGCATTGTCACACCCGTCCTTGCGGCCGCCGGGGTATTGGCCGGAGCTTTGTTCGTTGCCGACCAACTTTATTTGCCTCACACCAACAAGCGCCAGGAAGAGCTGCACAACCGGATCAAAGGTAAGCCACCGCAAACCTATTTGCGCCCAGATCGCAAATGGATCTTCGGGCAGAATAACAATATCTACTATTACCAATTCTTCGATCCTGACCGCGATCAGTTCGGAAATATCAGCGTCTTCCAGCTGGACAAGGCGACCTTCACTATCACACACCGCATCCATGCCGAGCGCGCTCATTGGGCCGAGAATCTCAATAAATGGGTCTACGAACAAGGCTGGGAGCGTTTACTCAACGTTTCCGCGATTGTGAACTATCGCCCCTTTGACGTATCCACGTTCCCCACGCTGCAGGAGACTCCGAATTACTTCAAGAAAGAAGTGAAGCAGTACAACGAGATGAACTACACCGAACTGCGTGGCTACATTCGCGACTTGCAGCAGAGCGGGTTCGATGTCGTGCGCCTGAGAATGCAGCTACACGAAAAACTCTCCTATCCGCTGATCACCTTGATCGTAGCCATCCTTGCAATACCCTTCGCTCTCTCAACCGGAAAAAGGGGCGCGATCACGGGAGTCGCGGTTGGAATCGGGGTTGTCGTTTTTTATATCGTCGTGACTCGCTTCTTCGAGGCCATGGGAAATCAAAGCCTGCTGCCCGCCGCACTCGCGGCTTGGGCTCCGGATATGATTTTCGTGTTGGTGGGGGGGTACTTGATCCTGAAAGTACCGACTTAGCGTCAGGCGTCAGGAAACCTGGGAGGCCCGGCCAACCCGCGGTTCGTATCGAAGACAGGGGCTCAAGACGATGTTTTCCCGCGGAACATGACAGAATCGGAGCCGTTGCTCGAATCAAGAGGGACGGAAATTGGTGAGGGTCTCATCGATGCAATGCCCATTCGTACGACGAAAAGTGGGGCTTCCGCATCGCACGCCTGACGCCTGATCACTTCACCGTTACGCCAAAGGGATAATTGTCGGTAGTAATCGGCTGTGCGGTTGTCAGAACGCCGGTGGCAGGTGTAATCGCGTACTGCGAGACCGACGCCGACCCGTAGTTGGTGACAAACATCCAGTTGTTATCTGCACGAATCGCGATCGACTTTGGCTCAGTACCGGTCGCCACCGTAGCGGGACTAAGTGCAGCCAGCGCTCCCGAAACCGGGCTGATCCGGAACCCCGAAACGGTGTTCGAAAGCGTACCAACAACATAGACGTCGTTGCCATTCGGATCGATGGCAATCGGCCCCAGCCCATTGGCGCTACCAGTAACGGCAAACGGCGACCCTGAAACGTCAACCAGACTTCCGTCGGCGCTCGCACAAACGCCCTGGATCGCCGTCGTGCAAATCACGTAGGCATTGATCTTATTATGCAAACCACCGCTGACGTAAAGAAAGCGATTGCAGGCGTCAACCGCTGCGCCAGCCGGGATGGCATCCGTCGGATGCGAGGGCACGGGACCATTCGAGGTGAGATTTCCCAATGCGCCCGTCGTCATATCAACCGAGAATTCCCAGACCACGTAGTTATCCGCATCCACGGCGTAGAGGTATTCGGCGGTCGGAGGGCTGTCTCCGGCAGCGGAACATACCGCACCCTGTACACCGTTAATGCCGGCTTTAGGAAACACGGTTGGAGTGGGAGCTACAGCCACGATGTTGGGGGTCTGAAATCCCTGTCCATTCGTAAAGTTGAACGTTCCCTGGACCCCCGTGAGCGAACCATCACTTCCTATGGTGTAGACGCACACTCCGTATTGAGCCGTTGTCTGTGGGCAGGGCTTTGGCGACGGGCTGCCCCAGGAGTTTATGCCCTCCGCTACAAAAAGAAACTTACCTGCTGAATCCATGGCCAAGGCGATGGGATTGGGATCAAGCACCAGGTTCCCGACTTGCGCTGTCGTTCCGTCGGATTTGACCTGGAATACTGCAATCCCTGGCTGCGTTGCGTTCGAACACACACTGCTCGAGTTGAAGATTACGTATGCAAATGCTCCCGACGGGTGCATCACCATCGAAGCTGGCGAGCCATTCAAAAGACAAGTCTGGTTGCTCGTATCGTTGGTCGAGTTCGCGACCGAACCTATATGCCCGGAACCCGGATTGAGACTGAAAGTCTGGATGACTGAAGATCCCTGGCTGCCGACCAGTATCAATCCGTTGCTGGACGAGTTGTAATTGCTCCCGCAAGCCACCAGCAGCACCACTAAAATCAGCCCCACGAACCCGAGCAGCCAAAATCGTTTCGACATTCTCTCCATCATCTCCATTTAGAAGTGAGCTTTGCGTGAACACACGCACCCCGCATCCGCCGACGGGGCCTCTGTAGTCTGAAATGCGGGAAATCTCAATCTATTTGTGTATCAGGAAAGCGCGGGAAGAGCAATCTCCCCGCCCGTTGGTTGGAACCTTGTCGAGGCGTCCGAGTTGCCTAAAGGACGACAAGTCAGGCCTTTGCCGGAACAATGTCCTCGCTGGGCTCCAATTGCCGTGTCCCGCCCGAGATCATCGGCAGACGAATCTCGATCTGCAGACCGCCTGCCTGCCGATTCGAGGCTGCCACCTTACCGCCGTGGAAGCGCACAGCACGTTCCGTGATCGCCAGGCCGAGTCCGACGCCGCCTGTCTGTCGCTCGCGGGCATCATCGAGCCGATAAAACGGCTCAAACAGCTTCGTCAGAGTCTCTGGCGGAACACCTGGGCCCGAGTCGCTCACCCGCAGTACGGTTTCATAAACTCCCGCCGTTGCTTCCCTCGCCAGTTCCACGTCAACGGCCGTTCCTTCCTGCGTGTAGCGGATCGCGTTACGGACGACATTCTCCACCGCACTATGGAGCAGCGATGCGTTGCCGCGGACTTTCCAATCACCCTCAGGAATCGAGGTGCGTACATGACAGTGCCGCGCCTGTGCTTCGAACTCGGCATCTTCCGTCACACTCAGCACAATTTCATCCAGAGCAACCGGCGTCTGGGGTGCGGTCTGCTCTCCATCCTCAAGTCGCGCCAAGGTCAAAATTCTGCCGATCAACTCATTTAACCGGCTCGCCTCGAGTTCGATTCGGTCCAGCATGTCAGCACTTTCCACGCCAGCGCGCTGCCGGGCCAACCCGAGAGCCACATTGAGCCGCGCCAGCGGTGAGCGCAGTTCATGCGAGATGTCGTTCAGCAGCCGTGACTGCGCCTTCAGGAGGGTTTCAATCCGCTCCGCCATGGCGTCGAAGTCGCGCATCAGCCCGGCCACTTCATCGCTCCGCGCGGTTGCAGGTGCACCAGTGCGGGCGCTCAGATCCCCTGCCGCCAACTGGCGCGTCGCCGTCCGCAGCCGGACGATCGGCTTCGTCATATACCAGGCCAGTAGATAACAGACTATGCCGGACGAAATGATTGCGATGATCAGAAATGGGACCGGCAAACCCCGAGGACCAAAGAACACTCGAGGCCCGGGCGGAAGGCCGAGCACAAGCGTGTAGCGATGCTTTCCGTCGGAGGATGCCCGCGAGTCCCGCTGCATCGGCGGCGCCGGAAAAATGAACCCGTCGTGCGGGATGCGCGGTCCACCGGCGGCCATCCGCATCGCCCAGTCCGGCGCGCCGTGGCCGGAAAGCTCGTTCCCGTGTTCATCAAAAAGAAAGGCCCGCACATGCTGACTGTGGTCGAGATTCTCGAAATACTCGCGCAGCCCCTGCTGCCCGCCTTCCTCGTACGCGCTGACGGAATCGTTCAATACCGTAGTCCGCAACGCTTCCCACGTAGAACTCCGTGGACGCAACGCGATGGTTACGATGATCGCAATCACCACACACAGCGCCAGCGCCATCCAGAACGAAATAAAGATTCGTAGAAAGAGACTCTTCATATTTGGACTCAGGCGTCGGGCGTCAGGCGTCGGGCGTCAGGCCCAAGACCTAGGAACTTCAGATTGCAACTCAGGATTCTCATAAATTGTGGAGCTCCTCTCCAACGAGGTGTCGAGACTGCAACCCAACCTTCAAGTTTGCAAGTGCATCGGAGCTGAGGCCTGACGCCTAGACCTTCGTCCTCTCCCGTGGCCGCGCAAAAATATATCCGACCCCCCGCACAGTTTTGATGTGCTCGTCATTGTCAGTGTCGCCCAGTTTCTTGCGCACCTTGCTGACGTGCATATCAATGCTCCGGTCGAACGGGGAGAACTTTCGGCTCAGCACGGCATTCACCAGCCGCTCTCGTGGTACGACACGACCCGCCTCGCGCAACAGCACCTCCAGCAGGTTGAACTCCACCGAAGTCAGGTCCACAGGCTTGCCTTCCAGACGAACGGTTCGTGTAGCCGGATCCAATTCGACGTCGCCCACCGTCACGGTTTCGGGTGCCGCAGGCGCCCCGGTATCCCCGTGAGTCCTGCGAAGCACGGCACGGATGCGCGCCACGAGTTCGCGAGGGTTGAACGGCTTCGGCAAATAATCGTCCGCACCGATCTCCAGCCCCACAATCCGGTCCACGTCTTCTCCGCGCGCCGTCAGCAGCAGCACGGGCAAACGCGAAGTGGCCCTGATTCTTCGCAGCACTTCGAATCCATTGATGCCCGGCAACATAACATCGAGCACAGCCAGCAAGTACTCCCCCGCTGACGCTCTCTTCAATCCAGCCTCGCCATCGTGTACACACTCAGTGGTGAATCCCTCGGCCCGCAAATACTCCCCGACCAGGTGGCAAAGCTCCACGTCATCATCGATCACCAAAATTCGGTCCATTGCCATTTAATTCTGCACCCGTAGTAACAAATGTAGCGGTAAAGAATTGTCAACCACTCAACACGGTCTTCCAAATGGGTGTCGCGTCGGCACTAGGGGGCGCGGCTCAGGGGCCCCTAAATTACCCCATTACAAAACTTTACTCCGGTTGACCGTCTTTTTACCGCTTTTCTTCCCCAAACCGTGTTTCCATCTCTGTACGCAGAACCCGGACCACCCGGAAAACACAGGAGTCACCTATGAAAGCAATTCGTTTCCGTTTGCTGATCGCCTTTCTCGCGGTACTGATGGGTTCAGTAATCGCGAAATCACAGACTGCAGAAGACGCACCACCCGCGCCCCCGATGCACGGTCATCGGATGGAGATGGGCATGGAAGGGCACATGCATTTCCTGGCGGCGAAGCTCAACCTTACCGACGACCAGAAGACGCAGATGAAAGCCCTGATGCAGAAGGAGCGTCCGACGATGCAGCCCCTGCACCAGCAGGAGCGCCAGATCGACCAGCAACTTCGCCAGTATGTTGAGGGTAACTTCGATCAGGCCAAGGTCGCCGCGTTAGCCGGGCAGAAAGCACAGATCCAGGCTCAGCTGACCGTTGAGGAGACCAAGATCCATAACCAGCTCTATCAGCTGCTCACGGATGACCAGAAGACTCAGCTGAGGCAGATGGAAGCCAATCACGAAGCGCGCTTGCAGCAGCGCATGAATAAGCAATCTCCTGCTCCTGCCGAGCAATAACTGCCGCGAAGGCTCTTGCCGAGATCGAGAGCCGGTGATGCACGGCGCGAGGCGCTTCCCCGCAATCCGCCTCGCGCCCTGGAGGATTCCGTGATGTTGACCGATTCCCTGTTTACTGACGCCAGCTGGCTGTTTTTTGCATTCTGGAGCATTGTCATCGGCACAATCAGTGTAGCCGCTTTTGGCCAGGACCTGATCCCCTCGAAAGCCCCCTCAGAATCAAAGACACAACCTAGGGCGTAAAGCTTAACAAGAGTGTAAGCCAGCCTTCTCGGCCTGCCCTTGAACGAAGTCGACGGGCTGTGCGCGCGACGAAGCCGGGGTGATAGCTTGCTGCGAGCTACCGCACCTGCGTTCCATCCGGCAGAAACATCGGGTGGCCATCCCATGGTTGGGCCAACCCAATCTGTTCCGCGGCCGCAGCGCGATGGTAGAGGAAGAGGAACGTACCGAAGCGCAGATGGAGCATTCCATCGTCCGGGTTTTGCGCGATCGCCCACTGATATTGCGCAACCGTCATGAAGGTAGACCACGTCCGTATATCAGCGGGGCTCAGGCCTTCCCGAGGTAGCGATGCGAATGGAGCGCAGTCCTTCAGATTCGTCGCTACCGTCGACACAATCACCTTTGCGCCCACCTCCTGCGCTACTCTGATCGTGTCGCGCAAGTTGTCTTCGTAGTCGGCATATGCCTGCTGCATCAGTGGCGAACTGGCCCGCACTTGCTGGTCCAGAAACATCTCCATCCCGTGCCATTCGCGCTTCTTCGTCCCGAGCTTCGTAACCAACTGCCCAATGCGTGTCGAGCGGAAGAAAATATTCGCCCGGACCGCCGGCATACTCATGCCCACCGAAGTCAGCATGGTCCCAGGGCCATAAGGCCCCACAACTTCGTTATTTCCCGAATAGACGATGAACAGATCTGGTTTCTGATCCGCCAGTCCCTCGGCAATGCGCAATACGACGTCGTAACACGACGCCGGTGTTCCCTTTACCGCGCAGGGAACCAGAAGACTGGTGCTGAAGCCGACACCCGCAATCCTCAGCGATACTTCAACGATCACAAGAACTACAACCGGGACGAGGACAGCTGCGGCAATCTGCAACCACAGTCGACGCTTTGCAGGCCGCGGCACCAGCGTCGTCTCAACGTTCGCGTCAACATTCTTAACGCCCGCAGCCATTTCTTATTTCGTCTCCGCCTTCATGGCCAGATGCTGCTCGGCTTGCGCAATCAACTTCTCGACGTTGTCGCGCTGCGCGTAATCTGGATGCGTTTCGAGCAACCGCTTCCACGAGGCAATCGCTCCGTTTAAATCCGTCCTATCCTGCCACTTCACCATGCCTTCGTTGAACAACGCGTTGGCGTGCTTCCCATCAATCTTGAGCACGGCGTCGTATTCCTGAATCGCCCGGTCGGGTTGTCCCATGAGGTGATACGCAGTTGCCATATCCGTGCGAACGTCAGTGGCCTTGGGATCAATTTCTAAAGATCGCTCGTAGTACTTCACCGCCTCGGGATATTGCTGCGCATCGTAATACAAGTTGCCAATCTGGTAGAGCAACGCCGAATTCCTGGGATCGTTTTCTAATTGTTTCAGCAATGGTTGCGCCTGCGCATCCGCCATGTGCCGTAACTGATCCGGCGTCGGCTGTTGCGCCGCGCCGGAGGCAGGCAATGCCGAACTGGCGTCCATCCGAGCCTGCAAGCTTGCATTATTCGGCGAAGGCACCGACCCTCGCGCGAGATATCCGGCTGCTACTCCTACCACCAGGCAGATTACGGATAAAACATATGCCTGCGTGCTAGTCCACTGCCCGGCAGCAAGTCCTTTGCCTTCCATGACTGATCTCCTTTTCCCGATCTACAGACAAGCCGCATTCTGCCGTGACAGGCGCGGCGAGGGTGTGATTGCAATCACACTCGCCAGTGCGCCGGGGCAAATTGCACCTCCGGCATGCCGAAAGGAGTGTGTCGGAGAACGAAGCGAAACCGATTGCACGCAGTCGAGGGACCTTGTGTCCGCACGCTTCGAGAGCATCGTGATGCAAGGCTCACTCATTGGTCCCCTGTGTGTGATAAGCCCCTGAAGAGCCGCAGAATCCCCCATAGAAGCATGGAACGCTTCGCCTCATGTCGGCGACTGCCCACAAGCGGCTGAAATGTGGTCACTTACATGCAAGGGCTGACGGTGCCTGTTGGCATTCGACATGCACTAAACGTTTTGACCGTCCAGCATTGGCCGTGATCACTACCGCACTATCCCAGTTTTCTGGGCCATCGCTTTTGTGGAACGGCGCAAGGAGAACAGCGAGTGAGCGATCAAGACCCGAAGTTTTGGAGCAATGCTCAAACCTACGGCATGGCGCTGATCTGCCTGATTTTGGGAGTCGCCGCCGGATATCTGCTGCACGCCCCGGCCGTTGCCAATGCGAACTCCACGATCAGCCAAGTTTCCGCACCTACATCAAACGCGGCCTCACCGCAAATGCCTTCGGCCACTGATGTGAAGCGCATGGCTGATAAGCAGGTCGCTCCATTACTAGCCGACCTGGAACGGCATCCCAACGACGCCGCCCTGCTTGCCAACATCGCTCACAAATACATGGCCGCGCAGCAGTTCCAGAGTGCTCAGCAGTATTACCAGATGTCCGTCTCAGTGAAACCCAGCGTAGATGCCCTCAACGAAATGGCCTTTGTCTACGTCAAGTTGGGCGACTTGGACCGCGCTATCGCAACCCTCAACCGAGCCCTGGCCATTGCTCCCAAGAATCCGCAGGTCCTGTATAACCTTGGCTACTTCGAATGGAAAGGCAAAGCCGATCCCAAAGCCGCAGTTGGCGTCTGGCAGGCTTTCTTGAAAGCTGATCCCAACAGCCCAAGAAGAGCGCAGGTCGAACAGATGCTGGCGCAGGCAAAAAAACACCTCGCCATCCCGGCCGGGACAAAAACCGAAAAACCGGCAATGTAGAACGGCCTTATGAAAGCGGACAATTGCCGCAGTTCGTGGTCGGCTTGATGGGGTGGCGGAATATCGGATCACACACTCTGTCGGCAACTTCGATTAGGCCTTCTACCTGGGACACAGCTCCCAGGATCAAGGCTGCCACAGGAAGCGAGGGAACCTTTTGTGTTTCAAGAGCCAGCAACGCATCGACTAATTTTGGGGAGGGCATAGGTACTCCTACAATCGCATTCATGAGAATGCTGTCATATCCATAGGATTCTGCAGACAGAGGAACGGTCGCATCCATACGGTCGATTCCCAATTACCAAAGTACATGTCCGGTCGGACATCGAAGCCTGGAAAGCCTCACTGATCCCACCTTTATTCTGCCTGGTCCTAGCGCTCTTGCGTGGTCTTGAGATATCACGTCAACCGGTTTCAGATGGCGCATCTTGGCGCTTGTTTCTCTGAGCCCGGGACGCTTAGTTTTTGCGCAACTGGCGATGAATATCGAATTTTCGAATGCGAGACAAGCCTGTATTTGTGGTGATGTGTTCGCTTTGCGGTAAAGCCGTCTCTCTTGAAGAATGCAAAACTGACGGCGATGGCAGATCTGTGCATGAACGCTGCTATCTAGACCATATTTGCACGTTACAGCTGTCAAACCAAACTGCCCCTATCCTGCGCTGTCCATATTGCCGGGTCGGAACCGAATTTCGCACGATGCTGGAGCGCGTTGAGGGCTGGTTCCAGTGCGACGGCTGCGGTCATAATGCGATGCCCCTGGACCCGGAGTTCCGATGTGCTTGTTCGAAGTGCGATGCTTCTCAGTCCCCCAGGTTTCCTGATTCATGGTAGGAAACACGGGTTTGGACCGTCCGCTTAGGAGGCAGAATTTTGGGAGATCCCGAAGCGGAAAGCCGATGTACTCCCGGTTGCTAAATATCATTTAGATCGCTTCGTGACACTTTCCCGACGGCTTTAGCCCGTGTGCGTGATATCACACAGCATTTCGTGTGAATTTTCGCTGCCCAGAACGCCGTCTGCCAAGAAACGCGCGACACGCTCGTAATCCTGTTAAAAGATTAGAGATTCCACTCGCCCCACGCGGATCAAACTGGCAGCGCGCTTGCAATTTCGCCTTTGAGGATTCTGTGAGTAAGCTGGCCCGGACTACGCCGATTCTCGTGGCTCTTTGCCTTAGTACCCTGGCACAGGGCCCTCCCAGCCTTGAGACCTTCACAAGTTCCGACGGATCTTTCCAGTTTGTCTATCCCGAGACTTACGAATTGCTGGTGGGCGAACGCATGCTGAAAGCGACGCAAGGACGCCAGGCGGCTCTTCCCGTATGTGATTTCTCGACGGCGTTGGCGTGTGTGATTTATCCGGTTGAAAGTGAGCGGGAAACAAGGCTCGAGGCCGCCGGGTTTTCCGTCGATACAATGGCCGCCACGAATGAGTCGGACTGCCTCTCTTATAACGACGTGAAGGCACGGTCCCGAACTCTTGACCTTTCTTCGACCTCCATCTCTATCCGCTCTCGCACCTTCCGGCACGCGTCCGGCACGAAGAAAGTTCCCGGACATGTCCAGTCTTCCGAGTTTTATCGAACCTTCGCGAACCAGAAATGTTATGAGTTGCAAGTCGAGGTCTCAGTCTCTGACGATGCGGCTCACCCGAAGGCTTCGAGTTCCAACTCGCTTGGAGACGCGACCGCGAACACTGCAAGGGAGTCGCTTAAGCTGATCATGTCCTCGGTCGTGTTTGAAAAGGAGTAGGATTGCCCATCCTTCGGATATCGATGCAGGTCGCGAGGCAGATCTTCTGGAGGCAGATCTTCCTATGAGCGTGGCCCAGGATCTGATCGACTTGTCAAAGCTTCGCCTGCTGCGCCTGCTCGCCCTGACCGCTACAATCGTCGGGGTGGGGGTAAAGTGTTTTATCGACAAACTCTTCGTCCTCGATCCGGATATTTGGTGGCATCTTAGCGTGGGCGATTGGATCGTGCAGCACAGGTCCTTTCCTCACACGGGAATTTTCTCGCGAACCGCCGCCGATCATGTGTGGAGAGCTTACAGTTGGGGGTACGAGGTGCTGCTCTCTTGTGCCTACGACTGGTTCGGCATAATCGGGATTGGGGTTTTTGGTACGCTGCTCACCATAGCCGTCGCGATGGTGATCTTCTGCATGTTGCTGCGGCTTTCTCAACAGTTCTGGTTGGCTTGGGTGCTTTCGGTCATAGCCTACTGCGCATTCCTCTTTAATATCGCACCCCGGCCCGTATTCTTCACTGCGACCCTGTTCATAACCTCCCTCACACTCCTGTTAGAAGCCCAGCGAACTGCAAGTGTTCGATCGCTATATGGGTTACCGTTAGTCTTTCTGATCTGGTCCAATTGCCACATTCAGTTCATTTACGGGATGGCCGCCGTTGGGTTATTCGTGGGAGTGAATCTGTTACAACGGATCACGATTGCGCTGAAGCTCTATCCCGCGGTCCTCCGCGAACCAGTCCTTCCCCTGTCGCCTTTAATTGCCGTTTTCGCAGCGTGTCTACTCACTACAGGCTTGGGGCCGTACTCCTTTCAACTCTACCGCGTAGTTTTCGAGTACGCGGGTTCGAAGTTCACTTACGCAAAGTTGATCGAATTTCAACATCTAAGTTTTCAGATCCCGAGCCAGTACATCGAGTTGCTGCTAGCGATAACTGGATTTTTTGCTCTTGGCTGGCAGAAGAAAATCGATCCCTTCAAACTCTCACTGCTGATACTCGCGACCGTGTTCGCCTTTCGGACATGGCGTGATGCATGGTTTGTGTGCCTCGTTTCAGCCGCGATCCTTGCCGATACCCGGCCGTTGCGAGAGATCCGGGTTCGCAATTTGTCTTTCTTTGATTGGGCATCGGTAGCCGTCGTCAGCAGCCTGCTCCTTCTGCTGAGTGCGCGCAGCACCGATTTCAGCACTCGCGGCCTTGACCATGCAACGAGTGGCGAGTTCCCGGTCGACGCCGTGAATTTCCTCCGCCACAATCCTATTGGAGGTCCTCTCTACAACAACTTTGATTGGGGAGGATTCCTCATCTTCTATATGCCGCAGTATCCAGTTTCGATCGATGGCCGTACCGATCTCTACGGCGACGCTATCGACGAGCAGTATTACTCGACGCAGGAAGCGGAACCCTCATATGTGAATGATTCCGCTCTGAACGAGGCCGGAATCGTCCTGCTAAAGAAGAACCTTCCCATCGCCACCCAATTGCAGCTAGATCACCGATTCCGGTTAGTCTACCGTGATGACCTTGCAGTCGTGTTCGCGCGCAACTTATAGGGGGAACCTAGCCATGAGCGATGAGCCATTAAAGCTATCCGTTAACGCTGACGTCTCTTCTCCTCGTACCTTCGTGGCCTCTTAAATAAAGTTGCGCCCCTCCCGTTTGGCGTCACTGAGCGGAGCCGCTCTTCAGGCGGAGCGAAAGATCTCTTTTCAAGATGCATTTTGGGGAAGATCCTTCGCTCCGCTGGAGAAAAGGGGGGGCTTCGGAATGACCTCTTCTTAGTCACTCTTATGAGCACCTGGGCCATGTGGCACTTTGCCGTTAATGATTTGGATCTTTGCCCTGTGCAACAAAAACATCCGCTAGTTCATCGCCGTACACAAGCCGGTATCGGGCCCGTAATGCCGGCAAATTCCTGAGCGCCTTGTCGATCGCCGAGTTTCGTTGCAGGAGCAAAGTGCCGGCGCGAGCAATCATCGGATCATCTTCCAGCCGCTCTTTCCCGCCAACGACACCGAAATACTCGCTCAAGATCTTGTCGCCGTAGAGTTCGACGCGGCTATCAATGACCACCGGATGCCGCGGCAAATACCACGTTAGAAAATTCCCGAATGCGTACTCGTGAAACAGCGGCTGCGGCAGTCCACTTGATCGGATCCAGTCACAGGCGGCGGCGGGGAAATCGCCCCTGATGCGATTCGCCAACGCACTGCGATCCGGCAAGCGTAATCCTGCGATCACTACGACGGACGCGGTGAGGACAACTACTACCCACTTCCAAACGACCGTCGCACCCGGCTGTTCCTCTTCGTCGTGGCGCGCCAAGAAGCGTGTCGTCGAGAGTACGCCCACGGCTGCCAGCACCGCCATCCACCCATCACGCTGAATGCGGAACGCCACGGCAGTTCCTCCAAGCAACACTAACAACTGGAATCCATCCAGCAAACGCCGCCGGCCCAGGGCAAGAAACCCCATCATGATCAGTAACATCAGGATGTAATCTTCCGGTCTCCGGAAGCTCATCGCGCCCATCTCGGCGAAGTGCTGGAATGCCACATCACCGTACGAGGCGTTGAAAAAAGTAGCCAATGGGCGATATCCGTAAGGTGTCACGCACGTCGCAAGCAAGCTCACTGCGGCAATGCCAGTCACCTGTTTGAAAGGCAGGGGCAATATCGACGCGCTGAGCCATGACGCACGAAACATTCGCAACTTCAGCTCGATCGCCTGTGTGACCAGGAACACTGCGAGCAGCGTCAACCCCAAAACAAACTGAGCGTCCAGATTGGCCCAGACCAAGAAAAACACCGGCAGGGAGTACAATTCGCGCACCGATCCCGAATACCGGCTGCGCAAAAGCAATCGCAGCTCAACCGCGAACAATAGAATGGAAAAAACGTAAGGAAGCGGCTGGATCCGCGACAGAATATATTGCGCGATCGCCGAGAGCGTCACCGCCTGCCAGAAACCACCACGTCCGGACCGCGCGAGTAGCAAGGCAATCCCCGCAATCGCCGCCTTCAAAACCATCAGCAGAAGTGGGATGGCACGCAGACCGAAGATCCGGTACGCGACGCCCAGAAGCAAATCAAAACCCCAGGTCGCATCATTCCATGGGAGATTCGAATACTGCGAAAACACTCCCGTGCGGGGAATCGCCTGATTTTCCAGCATCCACGTTCCGGTCCGCAGATGCACCCAAATGTCGGACGATGTCAAAGAAGAAAGCCGCAGCGACTCATACACCGCGGAGGCCGAGAATAGCAGGACGAGCGCCACCGCCCGCAACGCGAGTCGGTGCTGCGCTCCGTAGCCCTGGTGAGCCGGATGCACCACAACTTCAGGATTGGCCGACGGATGCACGAAACTTGTAGCCGAGTCGCCGAACGCTCCCCTAGGCTTCCCAGGCTCAGTGTTGTAGGTCACCGCTCGGCACCGCCACGCCCTTCGCGGCCGCAGACGAGCCGTGCGCATGATTGTGACACGTCAGCGAACAAGTGCCAGCGCTCCGGTCATAGGTAATCAGTGCGACGCCGTTCTGTCCTACAACATTCAAGTCGAAGTTCACGAGCCTCTCGCCAGTGACGTTCGCCGTGCCTGGACCCATTCCGTGCGCCGTGTGGCAGACGGAGCAGCTAAAGCCATCGTTGATGTGCTGGGAATGGTGCGCCCAGCTCGTGTTGTTCAGGATCTGAGTTTGCAGATCGTGGCATTTCCCGCAGAGCGCGTACGGACCATTCACGCTTACGTCAGGATTCGGAAACGGGTTGGTAATCGCCTGCCCCGGCGCTGCCGCCTGGCTCGTCTCATAACGGCGCTCCAGCAGGTGCGTCCACTTCGATCCATGCGGGCCATTCGGGCCGGTCCCGCCAAACTCGCGGTTGTCATCGGCGTTGTGGCAGTCCGTGCAGTAAATTCTTGTGCCCATCGTCCGCCCCTGAGTCTTACCATCCAGTTGCAGCATGGAAGGAAGCAGGCTGGGCTGAGGCAGTGCACTGGTTCGATCGTGCATTATGGGATGGCTGGAAGCCGCGGTCGCCGTCATCTGTGGAATCAGGTTGAGGGCGTCGCTGCCGTTTACGACGGCCCGCAGCGGCAGGTATCCAAAAATCACCAGTGCCTGCTTGCCCGTGCTGTTCCCGTGACAGCGCAAGCAGTTTTCATGCTGATGGACGGATGGAGCGACCACAGTCGTCCCGTCCGTCGCGCTGATTCCCACCGCGCCTGTCTGGGGCGGCCGAATCGCCGGAGGCAGTGGCGTCCCGAAGGAACTCTGCTGCATCGATGCGTGCGGACTGTGGCAGTCCACACAAGTTGCATGCCGATTATTGTTGAGCAGGGGAGTCTCTCCCGCATCGTGAATGTTGACGCCCGAAGGGTAGGGGTGGGCGATCTTCGAGAATTCCGCATAAATATTGGGAATCGCCGGCGAGATATTCGACCCACCGTTGTGGCAAGTCATGCAGTTCTGTGTTGCCGAATCCATGTTCGGGACCGGTGGCTGCGGCCCTCGCAGCAGCCGCGGACCCGCCAGCGAGTTATGCGGCATATGGCACGACAGGCATGCGTTCTGTGCCACGGTCGAGTAGCTGCCCAGGGCCGGCCCATTGGCGATCGCGACTCCCGAGGTCGCGTGGATGCTTCCAGACCACTGCGCTAAACCATTAGTTTGCCCATTTACGGTCCGCGGATTCACTTCGTGGCACGACAGGCAGAGCTGGCCATTTGAACTATCGCGCACAAGGAAGCTCTTCGAAATCGCATCAACCATCTGTGAGTGTGGCGTATGGCAACTCGTACACTCCACATCGTTGTTGATCAAGTTCACCGCGTGTAGTGGATCGGCCGTCGTGTGGCTCGTAGTCAGCGACTGCACCAGGTGAGGCGCATCCACCAGCGGCGTTTTCAGGCTGAACGGATGCGAGCCTTGCAGGTCAGTTCCGAACCTATCCGTCGGATACATGTTGCCTGACATTTGAATTTGCCCGTAGGGCTGCGTCTGTCCCACGGCGACGGTGCCGTCATGGCAACTAAGGCACAGGCTGCTGTCGCCGCCAAGCATCGGCTGCAGGCTGGTGTTGTGAAGAGTCGTGCTGTTGTAGCTCTTGTAAACCTGGGAAGAAAGGGTCTGGCTCCACAACGCAACGTTAGGATTCTGTACCCCGGAGTGCGGCACATGGCAAAACAGGCACGGATCCAGCCCGCCCTTCACCGGTGAAGTCCCGCTTAGCGACAAATTATGCGATCCCAGTACATCGCCGGAAACTTGTGCCCTGGCACTCACAGCCAACGCACAAAGTGCCACGATCAGGAGGGATGGTTTCACTGCGGCCCTCCCTGTGCAGTTTTGGGCAAACCGAAATAGCGAAACACCTGCACGCGGCGGTTGTAGGAATCCACCACAAAAATATGATCGTCACGGTCAATGAACAATCCTGTCGGCATTTGGAACTCGCCGAGGCCGGTGCCGTGTGCGCCGAAGTAGTAAAGCAGCCGTCCCTCGCGATCGAAGATCTGCACTACACCCCAAAGCCCGTCCACCACATAAAGATGTCCCTCAGAATCGAGGCCGATGCCCTTCGGCCGGAACATCGTTCCGCTGGAGTCGCCTACTCGCCCAACTTCCGTCTCGAATCCACCGGAGCGATTCAAAAACTGCACACGAAAGTTCATCGCGTCGACCACAAACAAATCCTGATCCCTTGCCAGCACCTCAGTCGGCAGATTGAACTCAACCGGGCCGCTACCGCGCTTGCCGATCGACTGCAAAATCGCGCCATCCATATCGAGCACGAAGACCCTGTCGCGCAGCGTGTCGGTGATATAGATCCGCCGGGCCGCGGAATCCACCGCAATCCCTGTCGGCCGCTTGAAGTAACCTTCACCACCCTGCAAGCTGCCAATGGCACGTCTGAATTTGCCGCCTGGCTCGAACACAAAGATCTTTCCTGCTGTCGAGTCGCTGACGTAGATGTTGTCTTGCGCGTCCACCGCTACGCACTGCGGACTCCGCATCGACTCCCGGCCCTTATCTCTGCGCTCGATGAATTTGTACTTGTGATTTTCGAAGTCAAAGATGTGGATGCCGTTCGCTCCCGGGTCGGTCACAATGGCCCGGCCGCGCGAATCCACAGCGATGCTGTAAGGCCGCACCAGATGCGGATGGTCCGGCTCTCCCATCGCGATGTCCACCAATTTCTTGAAGAATCCCCGCTTGCCTTCGACTTCTTTTTCCGAGCTGAAGCTGCGCTCATAATGCAGCTTGCGGCCGCCTTCCAGCAGCAGGTCCGGCGGCGCGGGCTCGGCAGGTTTTTCCTTCTTCTCCTTCAAGGCCCAAGCCGGGGCCGCGAGGAGAAGCCCGAGGCACACGATTCCCATTGCGGCGCGCACGAACCTTCCTAGCGCGATCCTCAGAAGAAGTTGAACCATCGCGAGAACCCGATGAAATATGTAGTTACGTCAATTGGCTGTGTACCCGGCGCGACGATACTCTGGCGCACCCGTGTGTAACCGCCGTTCAAGAAAATCTTTCTGAGCCGGTATTGCATGATCACATTGATCAACTCGTTGCTGGTGGCAGTCGTCAACAAAGGATCAATCGTGTGCCCATTCGATTTGGAGAATCCTCCGCTCACCGTAAGTCCCCGGATCGGCGTGGCTCCTACGTTGAAGCCCCATCCTTTGGAATCGTACTCGGTAGTATTCCCGAGCACCTGGGGAGGAAGGTTACCGGGCAGAGGCACCAGCGAATTCGCGGTCAGAATGGCGAATCCGCTGGACTGGTTATAGTACGCATTCAAGGTGTAGCCTCGATGCATAACCGTTGTCCACCCTCGCATCCCGCTGCTATTCATAGCTGAGTTCGCGGTGATCCCGGTATGCGACCCGCTGTATCCCGCCATGAAATAGGTGCGGTCGCTCAGCCGTCGCCTTACGCTTCCCAGATAGCTCATAGAAGATGTCGTGTACACAAGCAATACCGTCTGGACGTTCTGCGCGTAGCTGAAATTGCCATTGACTTCCCACCCCACAAACTTGCGCGTGTAGTTCAGAGTTCCCACGAACCCAAATCCTGTGTTCTCTGTTTGCTGGGCAGTATTCACCGCTTCAAACGAGAATGATAGGCCCTTCAGTAAAGTACGATCGAAGTTGAAGTTCGCGCTCCCGAAGAATCGCGTCGCTGAATAACCATTCCCTAAAAAGGTTTGGTTTTCATGGCTGATGTTGGCGTGGAGACCAAGGTTCCTAATGACCTGGAAATAAACGTCGGAGCCCACCAACTCGGAACGGAAGGTTCCCAGGTTCCTCACATTCAGCACCGCGCCATTGTTGAGCACCGGCTCAGGAACACTGCCCAAAAGGCTGTCGTTGTAATTCGCGTTGAACGCAACACCGAGCTTGTTCGTTGGATGGAACGATGCGTTGCCGTTGACGGAGTTCGAGCCGCCCTCACTTTCGCTTTGGTATAAGTCGTGGTACGCGTAATCGTAATGGAGGTGGTTGTACATCACCCCGAAACTGCCTGCCAGCGGTAAGGAGTGTTGCACGGTTGCCCCATAGCTGTTACTCGATGTATCGGTATGCACCGGCGCTTGAGTTTCGAGGAACTGCGAGAAGTCTGCATTTACCGTGCGATGCAGGTACTGCCCGGTCATGTGGAATCCGTCCCATACATAAGTAGACAGCACGTTCAGCGTGTGGTCGGTCTCGTCGTTATTCCCTTCCAGCCCGAGGATGGAGTTCGACGTACGATTGAAGCCGTAGCTTGCAGTCAGCGTCGGCCAATCCGGGATCAACGCGCTCCAGCCGACCCCAAAGCCCTGAGTGTTCGTATGTTGTGCCAGACCAATGTCCGACCCCGGCACGCCGAATTGCGAAGTAGCGTTGAATAAGCGGTTGTATGAGATTGTGCCGGGAAAATGGCTTCCACTGAAGAGGTTCGCATTCGACGTGACGCCGGTGGTATTGGTCAGGCTGCTGAATACAGAGTTGGACTGCGCGCGGTTATAGAACGGATCAACGTTAAAATTCAGAAAATTAGGGCTGTAATAACTGCCGGTCAGCGTTCCATCCCCGGAGAAACCCAGCGAATGATCTGACAAGGTTTGATTGATTCCGCCAGCGTACGAGACCCCGAGGTCTCCACTCAAATTCATTCGCAGGTTGTCGCCCACCTGCACCTGGGCGGCCAAGGGCAGCGCCAGCAAGATCAGTCCTGCTAGCCATGCATACGGTTCTCGAACTGCGCACCCCATACCTCTCCTGATTTATGCAACAGATGCTGATGCAGCACCGGGACAGAACCGGCTTGGGCCGGCGGCTTCATAAGACTTCGATCCTGGCGGTCTTTCGCAGCCGCTTATTCAGCTCGGCGCGAAGCTGGTCGGTCTTGCTCTTTTGCATGTCGCTCATCAGCTTCGCTTTGACTTCGGGGAATGGAGCGATTCCAGCGGGAACGTGAGCATTCAGCCGGAACAGCGTGTACGCCGGGCCCAGCTGGATCAAATCGCTGACCTGTCCTGGTTTCATGGCCAGCGCCGCAGTCACCACTGGTGGCGGAAGCTTGTCCCACTCTACCGATTTCCGGTCGCCCATGTTCACGTGCCAGTCATCCTCGGAAATCTTTTCCGCCAAAAGCCCGAACTCTTGGTACGTTTTGGTCGATTTTGCCTGCTTCACGGCGTTTTCAGCTTTCTTCTTAGCCTCTTGCTGCATGTCCGGAGTCGGATTCTGAGGAGGAATGACCGAAATCGTCTGGATGCCGAACATCTCGGGACGCTGAAAATTTTCGGGATTTGCTTTGTAATAGGCGAGAGCCGTAGCTTCCGTTACTCTCGCTTTGTCGCGCACTTCCGTTCTTAGCATTTCTTCGATCAGCAACGAGCGGCGGATCTTCTCGCGCAGCAGTTGTTTTGATCCGTGTACTTCTTTTTGCACGATCTGGTTGTATTCCTGCTCGCTCGTAAACTGCTTGCGGAACTCCGATTCCGCGCGCTGCAAGCGTTCCGAAGCCACGGTCCGCTTCTCGCGCAGCGCTTGCTGATACAACAACTCCTCAAAAATGATCATGTCGAGTGCGCCCTTGCGCATCTCGGGCGCCATATCTTTTGGCATTCCGTTATGAATCTTCGCGTAGGGAAAGATCGCCTCGATCTCACGCATAAGATCTTCATCCGTCAGGACCGCGCCATTGACTCTCGCGACTGGAATCCCCGGGGAAGCCGGAGCGGGCGTTGACGACATCGTTGCGGTGCTATTCGCCGGCTTTGGCACCACGAGGGTGGGAGCGTGTGAGGCCACAACCTGTGCGTTACACAACATCACGGATCCCATCATCGCCGCCGCGATCGTTTTTCCGAACCCCATTTGGAACGTCATCGCTTTCCCCTCCGCTCGCACTTTCAAGAATGGGGGAGAGGATTTCTCTCCCCGGATGAAGCAAGTTAGAACTGCGTCTTTACAGTGGTGATACCGAATGCCTCGTTCGCCTCGCCAAAGTGGCACTGACGGCAGAACTGAGTGGTCGAAGCCGCCAACTGCGGGTTGCCGTTGCCGGCGCCCGGGTTATACGGCGCGTTGATGAAGAAGTACGTCGGGTAAGTGCCGCCAGCAACGACGGCCGCACCGGCCTGTTTGCCGCGAGGCGCTACGTACACATACATCGCATGCTGGTTGTGGCAGGTGGTGCAGGTGAGGAACGCATCGCCCGGGTTGGTGTCACCCTTTGGAATTGAGACTCCCCAACCCCAGGGGCTGCCGGCGATCGCCGGGTAGCCGTAATTCGCTACGAAGCTGGTATATTGCGCCGAGTTCGGTGCGATGTTGGTGATGCCGTTCGTCGCATCCACCGTAATTGTCAGCGGGCTGGTGGTGGTGTTGTTCGTCCACACACGGGCTGCACCTAACGTAGCCTGTGTGCCCACCGGGTGATCGTTGCCGTACCCAGAGGTGTTGCCGTTGCCGCTGTCATTGCCGAGCAGCGTCGGGATCGGACGAGTTCCGTACACGGATCCGGGCAGTACGCCCATTCTCCGCTCCCAGGAATCGCCATTCATCATTTGGCCCTTCGCTACCACGCCGTCGTGGCAGGCAAGGCACATGGTGATCTGGCGGAGTTCGTCTTCTTGCGTGGTGTATGCGGCCGCTCCAGCGGGCAGAGCTTCCACGTAGCCGTTGCCAAATGTAATCGAGTAGCCTAAGAGAGGAGTTACGTCCTGTCCGAACAGGGCATTGCTGCCGCTGAGGGGATCATTGAACGCTACCGCATTGGTGGCTGCGTTGCCGCCACCGCCCGCTGCGCCGCTGTGCGGGGCATGGCAACCTGCGCAACCGCGGCCGCCGTTCTGGTGGGCACCGAGAATGTCATATCCCGTCAAGCCGGAGCCCTGCGTGTAGGTCTGCGCCGCTGCTATGCCCGCAGCGATCACGACCACGAACAACACAAAGAATAGCTTTTTCATAAGGTCTAACAACCTCCTGTGTGTAACAGCTGTTACAGCTACCTCTACTGTTAGACTGCTATTGCCTTTGCTGCCCGGAGCCGGCTTGCACCGGCCCCGGTTTGGCCATTCCGGAATAGCCAAACCCTATTGCGGCTTCTGCACCCCAGAATCCGCCGCAGCCGCTGGCGCCGTGTTATCTGCCATGTCTGTCTTCGGCGCCCCATTCGATCTCTTCTTGTCCGCCTCCGCCTGGCGCTGCTTGATCTGCGCCCGAGCCTCGTCGTCGGTGAAGTAACGAAACATCTGCACGCGTCCGGGATACTGCTCTGACGTGAAGATGCGGTTGTTCTTGTCGATGTAAAGACCGGCAAGGGCGCGGAACTGTCCCGGAAACAGTCCGTGTCCGCCCATCCACATCAAAAACTGTCCATCGGGGGTATAGCACTGCAGAATGTCCTGCACCGCGTCGGCGACCCAGACATGGCCGTCGGCATCGATCGCAATTCCCTTCGGGCGTGAGAATGTCCCCGGCCGGTCTCCTGACTTGCCCCACTGCCGAATGAAGTTTCCGTCGGCGTCGAATACCTCGACGCGATTGTTGTACATATCCGTGACGTAAAGGTTGGCGTCCGCATCCACGGCAACATTTGTTGGGACTGAGAACTGTCCCGGCTCAGTGAGCGTGTGCTTCTTGCCGGCCGTTCCGATTTTGCGAATCAGATTGAGTTTGTCGGCGTCGTAGACGAACACCTGATCGAGCGCGGCATCGGCCACGTAGAGGAACCGATTCTCGTTGTCAATCGCCATGCCGCCCGGATCGACCAGGCCGCCTTCAGAAATCGACCCCTCCACCTTGCGGTCTTTGCCAAATACGAGGATGTGGTGAAACTTTGTGTCCGAAACAAACAGCCTGTCGGAATCGTCAATCGCCAGCCCGATGATGTCGCCGAAGTGCGCGTTCACTCCGTTCTTGATCATCTGCAGGTCTTTGGTTTCCGTGTTGAATACGAAGATCGCGCCAACTTTTCCGTCGGCGATGAAGATACTGCCCTTTGAATCGACTGCCAGTCCGTACGGAGTCCAGAGCGCGAAAAGCGGTTTGCTCGCGTATTTCTGGGCCTGTGTCTCCGCGCCGGCCATGCGGTCCATCCAGGAGCTTTTCTTCTGCGCCGCCTCGGGCACGTACTTATCGCAGCAGAAGTAATTCAGGTATTTCAGGCGAGTGGGAGCCGGCGGATTCGGCCAGATCAGCTTCGAAAAATCGATCCCGTCCAGAATGGTTTTCTCAGGCAGCGCGGGCTGGTCTTTCCTTTTCTTGTCCGCATAGACTGGCGAGATTGTCAGACTAAGGCAGAACCCCATCGCGATCAGCACTGCCAGGATCCGAATCTGTTTCGAAGGCGTCCTCATGGTGTTTTTCCGCCTTGGGGTTGCGCACTCTGCGGCTGCGTAGCCGGAGGCTGCGCTTCTTGCGCCTGCGGAGCCTTTCCGCTCTTGGTCAGCTCGGCATGGCACGTCATGCAGAACGCCATATCGTTGGCCTGATCCTTCACCAGCATTCCCTGCTGCGCGCCTGAGTGCGCCTGATGGCAGGTCAGGCAATTGATTGGCTTCAACACCTTGTTCATGTTCGTCGGATCGGCGATGTCGATGACCGGGTGCTTATCCACCGGGTGCCCGTGCCCGTACTGCAATGGCAGCAGGATCACTTTGCGGAAATAGTTCTCGGGCAGCTTGACCTTGCCGTCGAAGATTGTGACCAGATGCTCGCTCTCGAGCTCTTGCGGATTGGCGTCCGGCCCGTGGCATTCGAGGCAGAGGTTATTCGGGGTCGCGGCACGCAACAGATGCGCATTGTCGCCGCCATGCGGTTCGTGGCATGTCGCGCAGCCCTGCACGTATGCCGGCTGGTGCAGCACGGCTTTCTTCATCTGCTCAGCCTGATCGCTGTGGCAAGGGAGACATGCCTTTACTGGATCTGGCTGCAGGAACCCCGGCGACTTTCCGGCATGCGGGTTATGGCACGCGATGCAATCGCCCTGCGCGCCCGGGTGCTGCATTTTCGCCGCCTCGATCTTCTTTGCCTGGTCGTCGTGGCAGCTCACACAGAGCGCGCGCGAATCAGCATGGGTCAGGACGACATTTCCGTCCTTGGCCGGCAGATGGCAGCTGTCGCACATCTTGCTGTCGAACGGCGCGTGCAGGAATGTCTGCATTAGCTTCGGCTCTGCCGACTCGTGCGGGTTGTGGCATTGCAGGCAGTTGGATCCGGCGAATGGCTGATCCTGATGCGCCTTCTGCAGGCTTGCGTCTTTGATGTCATGGCACTCGATGCACAGTGCTGGAACATCTTTCTTCAGGTGCGCTGCGAACTCGATCTTGTCGCGGTCACCGTTCTTGTGTGTCAAGTGACAGGTTTCGCAACCCATATCCAGAGCGGCGTGGCGGCTGCCATCCTTCGGGACAGTCACTCCGATGTTGTGGCACCGCAGGCAGAGATTCTCTTCCGGCGTTGTGCCCGATGTCGACTTCAGAAGTTGATTGCGATTGTCGGATTGATGAGGATCGTGGCACTTCACGCAATCGCGAACCGCAGGGGGATGAATCGTTAGGCCCGGCTGCAGTTTCTTCTCGTCGTGACATCTGAGGCACAGGGTCTGGGTCGTGGTGGTGATCAGCTTGACCCGGGTAACGTCTCGATTGACGCGAACTTCGTGGCAGCTCAGGCAGCCGGTGGCGATGGCGGAGTGAACTGCTTTTCCTTTGCTTTTGTCTTCGTGGCACTCCAGGCACTTGGTTGAATCCACGTTCTTTTCGAGGGGTACCGGGTGAGTCTTGGCTATGGCTGGGGATGACGCCACGATCAGAATCGAGAGGATCCGGAAGAAGCTGGCTACGACTCGCCCGGTAGTTGCCGCCTCGACTGGGAGGTTTCGACCTTGACGCTTGGGAAACATGCCACCTTGGCTTTTGCACGACCGTGCCCGTACCTTTGCCAATGGCGGCTAAGATTGATTAGAACCGCAACTATCCAGAACAAAAGAAGTTCGCTCAGACCGTTCGAATTGTCGCGATTTTCCGCAAGACATTTCTTTAATGGAAATGGGCCTTCTCCCGCACTGGCACTGGTGAAATGGCGCACGATACAGGTAGAGTTTTGTGATTGAAATCACAGCCTTTGCGTCATGCGTGAAATCCCAGAACTCTCTCTTCTGAAATGAGTGTTATGCCTCAATGCAAACCGCTGAGTCTGTAACGGCCTCGGGCCAAACCCCTGAAAGTAAAAGAAAAGACAACGATCAGCGGGTTGGCGCGGTACGTGCACTGCCTCGTAGTGAGGAAGACGAACGTCATGGTCCCTTCACTACGATCCGCGGTTCGCAGCACTTGGAAAACTCTGAGTTCGATCAAGACCGGCGTCGTGCTGATCATATTGGTGGTTATCTTCTCGGCGGCCGGCACAGTCATTCTGCAGCGCCCAATGACAGATGCGGACGACATGGCGCGCGCGTACTCCCCGGCCATGCTGCGTTTGCTCGATGCCACCGGTTTAACGGACGTCTATCACACGCGCTGGTTTCTCTCGCTCATGGCTCTTGTCAGCCTGAGCATCATTGCAGCCTCGGTCGACCGCTTCCCCAACGCCTGGCGTTACTTCGCACGTCCATATAAGAGTCCCGATGACGGGTTCCGCAGGGTCCTTCCGGTCCAGGCGCATATCGCGATCACAGAGGAAGAGCAAGGATTGACCGCGGCCGAACGCGCCTTCCGAAAAATGCGGCTGAAATCGGAGCGAATCGTGTGCCCTGACCGCTTCTCCCTGTTCGCCGAACGCAATCGCATCTCCGAAATGGCCGTCTACCTTGTCCACGCCAGCCTGATTCTCATCTTCTTCGGCACGATCGTCGATGGATTGTACGGCTGGCGCGGCTTCCTGATGTTGACGCCCGGTACCGCGGGCAATCAGGTCGAGATACGGAATGGCTCGTCCCGCAGTCTTCCCTTCTCCATCCGCTGCGATGGCGCCGGTGAAGAAACCTACACCGACGGCACTCCCAAACGGTGGTGGTCGAAACTGGCGGTTGTCGACGGCGATCGCGAGGTTTCAAGCAAAGAGATCGTCGTCAACGATCCTCTGGTCTATGAAGGGGTTCGCTTTTATCAGGCCAGCTATGGGGGGACCGGCAAGCTCGATCGCCTGTTGCTCAACGCCATTCCCAAGAATGGCACCGTCAAGGCACAACAGATTTCCTTAGGGCCGAATCAAATTGTTTCACTCGATGCCGATACTAAAGTTCAGGTCGCGGAATTTATTCCCGACTACGTCGTGCAAGACGGACACGTTTACGCGCGCAGCCATGAAGTGGTGAATCCTGCGGTGCACCTCATCGTCACTTCCGCGAAGAGCGAGAAAGCAGTGAATTTTTGGCTGCCCGAGATTCCCGGCATCGCTGAGAACAGTTCCTCCCGCTACACCTTCGAACCGAAAGATCTGAAGACGGGTGTGTTCACCGGTCTCGAGGTTTCGCATGAACCCGGCCAATGGGCGGTGTGGGTGGGTGTTGTGCTGATGGCGATCGGCCTGACGTTCGTCTTTTACGTGGTTCATGTGCGCTATTGGGTAGTTCCTGTGGCGGATGCTCGCGGAAATCTCGCTCTTTGGATAGGGGGATCCGCCAACCGCAACCGCGACGCCTTCGAGCAGACATTCAAACGATTTGTCGAGCAGATTGAAAACGAACTGAAACCAAAATTCGAGGAGGCCGCAGAACAGCCATCCGCGGTACTCCCCAAAATAACGACCGCCGGAAGGTGAGTCCGGCGACTGGAGAGAGAACAAGCTATGTCCCGAGCAAGAGTGGAACAGCATCCCGCGAGCGGAATGACCCTGGTCGTCATGGTGGGGCTGAGCATTGCCTTTCTGCTGTTCATCGCTTTTCTGAATGTCATCAAGAGCGGAGACGTTCTGAGTGAAGCCAACCTGCTGTACGCGGCACTGGTCTTTTACGCCGGAGCGGGTGCGTTGTATCTGGGTTTTGGCGTTACGGGGACCGGGTCTTACGTCAAGTTTGCGTCTCTGGCCACCTGGGCCGGCCTCATCGTGAACACGGCAGCGGTGGCGCACCGCTGGTACGAGGCCGGCCATCCCCCATTCGCCAGCCTGTACGAAATGTTGTTGAGTTTCGTGTGGGTGCTGGCCGCGCTTACGCTGATCGCCGAGAAGCAATATGGAGTCCAGGTAATCGGCACAGTAACAATGCCGGTCGCCATCGTCGGCGTTGTGCTGATGCAGTTGCTGCGCAGCGAAGTTCGCCCGCTGGTCCCGGCGCTGCAGTCCACCTGGCTGCATGTGCATGTCACGCTGGCCATGCTGGCCTACGCCGCCTGCGCTCTGAGCTTTGCCTTGGCAATGATGTTCCTAATCCAGGACAAGATGAAGACCGAAGGCTTCCTGGTTGGGACGACGACGTTCACCGTGGGAATTTATGCCGCGATCCTCACCCGCTTTGAGGGTTGGGGCGGTTTCAACGTGATCGCATGGGATCCGGAGAACAAATCGGAAGTTTTCATCGCGAAGGGTGTTCGTCTGTTCGTAACAATTCCGGATCTCGGCTGGCTGATGCTGCTGGTATTCGCAGCCGTGCTTGCACCCCTGGCGCTTTCCGTCCTCGCCCGAGTGCAAAAGAATGAGATCTTCATCGGTGTCGCCAACCGCGCGGTCTTTGTCAGTGTCCTGCTCCAGTCGCTGGCGCTGTTGTTCTTCATTCTCCGGGTTCGTGGCGGCCTTTACCCTTCGCTTGACGCCGAAGGTTTGTACCCAACTGCTCTCGGGACAAGCCCATTCATCCTCTCTGGCCTCGTCGGAGGGATCTTCGCCAATCTGCTTTATCTGTTGCTGTTGTGGAGACGCGCAGATCTGGAGCGCCTTCTGCCCGATGCCGATACGCTCGACCGCATCACGTACAAAACGATTTGCATTGCCTTCCCCCTGCTCACCTTGATGATCGCCGCCGGCGCCTACTGGGCCAACCGCGCCTGGGGTTCTTACTGGAACTGGGATCCCAAAGAGACGTGGGCGGCGATCACGTGGCTGGTGTATGCCGGATACCTGCACATGCGGATTACCCGCGGCTGGCGTGGCCGCCGGGCCGCATACTTCGCAATCCTGGGATTCGGGGTGGTTATGTTCACCTTCTTCGGAGTAACGTACCTGCTGAACGGACTGCACTCGTATGCTTAGGGCGGCAAAACAAATGACCAACCCTGGGCCGAACCTCGAACCAGAAGAGCCAGTGAATCCCGCGCGAGCGCGAAAAAGCTCGTTCAGTACCGGTGATGTCGGTGATCCGGCACTCAAGACGTCATCGCTGGGCGAAGTTGGTGCTCGGCAAAGCGGCGATCCTGATCTCCCTTGGCTTCGTATCAACTGGGAAATCAAAGCGCTGGTACCGATTGCATGCGTGCTGCTGGGCGGGATGCTGCTGTTCCTGCTGGCCACGCTCTCCTGGCGCGATCCCGAACGCCACATTGTTCTGCTCGTTGCCGGCGCTGGGGCGGTCGCGATCTGCGGCGCGCTGCTCGTAGTCCTTACCTATACCGTGCAGCGGCCGATGGTGGAACTGCAGCAAAAGATCGCGGAATTGGGCGCCGGCGATCTGACCGTATCTGTCAGTTTTGCCCAGCGCAATGACGAGATCGGCGATCTCGGCCGCAACTTCAACCAGATGGTGAAGCTGCTGCGCGAAAACCGCGAAGAAATCGAGCGCCTGCATCGAACGCAGATGTCTCGCGCCGAGCACTTTGCCACACTGGGTGAGGTCGCGACCGGGTTAGCCCACGAAATCCGTAATCCTCTTGCCGGAATCGCGGGCGTCATTGAGATCATCAGCCGTGATCTTCCGGCATCCAGCCCAGCTCGCGCGGTGGTCAAAGACGTCCGCCAGGAAATCGCCCGGATCAATCACATTGTTACTGATCTGCTGCAGACGGCTCGCCCGCATCCGCCAAAGGTTCGCAAGAGTGATCTGAACACGACCGTCGAACACGCCGTGATGTTAGGCCGGCAGCAGGCAATGGCAAAAGGAATCGAGATCGCACTGCACAAAGATCCATCGCTGCCGGAAATCGAACACGACAGCGATCAGATCCATCAAGTCCTGCTCAATCTTCTGCTGAACGCACAGCAAGCGATGGATTCGAAAGGCAAGATCCAAGTCACAGTGGAGCACAAGGGCTCTAGCGCAGTCATTGAAGTCGCTGACAATGGCCGTGGCATTGCACCGGATCACCTGCCCAATATCTTCCGCCCTTTCTATACGACAAAAGGCGACGGGACCGGACTGGGTCTGTCACTGGCCCGTCGCATCGTGGAGGATCATCAGGGACGCATCGACGTGACCAGCACTGTGGGCAAGGGCACGACGTTTGCAGTAGTGTTGCCGTTCGAGCGTACGCCTGGGCCAGCACCCATCCGTTGAAAACCGGCACAACACCAGTAGAGCAGGTGGTCGAACCAGCCCGCCCAACGTTCACTCTAGGTGCCGTCTTCATTGATCAAATCGATTTCGTACTGCTCAAGTCTGGAACTCTTCTGGCTCGGCTGAAATGCGTTCATTAAGCTGCCAGCTCTCGCAGGTTATGCCCTAAACCAAGAGCGTGTCCGACTTCGTGACCCAGGACATAGGCATCTTGGGAATCGTCGAACAAGATCAGATGTAGGCCTGGCTTCCAGAGATCCCATGGCAGACAAACCGCCAGCGTATCGACGCCAACGTCGGATTGTGACGTTATGTCCCACAGAAAGAGGATGACGATGTCGCTGGACTTAACCTCGGCGGCTTCATGACTGACCGCCCAAAGAACATCCAGGATGTCGCCTACTCCGCCCTTCGCTTTGTCGTATACCAGCGGGTTCGCTAACCCTTTCGCGATGGTCACAACTTTGTGAGGTGTGGCCACTTTCAAGTCGACATTGCACTGGTCGAGATACATCTTCTGTACTCGCGCGAAGATATCCTTCCCCTGGATGACAGCTAGTGATCCCTCGTGTCCGGCGTTGTCTGCCAGAGAGAGCAAACTGACAGACTTCGATTGACGGCCCTTTACGGAAAGTTGCACCCCTTTATTCGGATCGCCGGGACGCGCGTCGGTGTGGAACAGTAACATCGTGCTACCGACGGCTCTTCCATTCACCGTAAACGAGACCGTGCCGTTTCTTGGAGCGGTGAAACTATCCGTGATCGGCGAGTTGTTAGGCAGTCAGCGCCCCATGGAATCCATGAAGTTGGCGAGACCAGCGACCGACGGAGCATCGATGGAGATTTCACTGTCGAGTCCGTCGTTGAAGAACTGCAGGCGACGCATGTCGCGGACGGGCACCATCTGATAGAGAGGCTTATCGCAGAAAGCGTCGAACGGTGATCCGATTTTGCTAAAGGTCGGCACGGGCGGTTGAGGTTACACCATTCGGTTCCTTGTTGCCAAGGGTAGATATTAATTTGTCGTTATTAATTACCAAAGTCGACGACCCTGAGGTAACACAAGCCGGCTACTCAGGACAAACCGTTCTAAGTTGCTGGCCGCCGTGAAGCCAGGCTAGCCACTGTCCCGTGGCGCCTGTTAAGTGCCTTCGCCCTCCCATCCGTAGTAAGCTTACGCAATGCCCGTCGAGAAGATTCTGGTGGTCGATGACGAGCGCCTGGTTCGTTGGTCGCTCGGCCAGAAATGTGAGGAGTGGGGATATCAAGTCCTGGAGGCGCCCGGAGGAGAACCGGGCTTGCGGCTCGCGCAGCAGGAGTCTCCTGACCTGGTTCTGCTCGATGTCCGCATGCCCGACATGAATGGGCTTCAGGTCCTGGAGCAGATCAAAAAGGTGCCCGACGCTCCGGCCGTCATCATGATCACTGCAGACCCGCAGTTGGATGACGTCAAGAATGCCTTGAAACTTGGCGCTTACGACTTCATCGGTAAGCCCCTCGACTTCGACGAACTCCACGTAACCATTCAGAACGCGCTTGAGGCCACACGACTTCGCACGGAAGTCCAATCATTACGCAGCGAAGTTCGGCGCCACGCGGGTTATCACGATGTCGTGGCCGTTTCGTCCAAAAGCGCGGAATTAATGAGCTTTGTGGAGAAAGTTGCGGCCAGCGAAGCGACCACGATTTTGATTCAGGGCGAGAGCGGTACTGGAAAAGACCTTGTGGCCAAGACGATCCACTACGAGAGTTCGCGCCAGAACGGGCCCTTCGTTGCCATCAACTGCTCGGCAATCCCCGAGACACTGATGGAGGCTGAGCTCTTCGGCCACGAGAAAGGCGCCTTTACCGACGCCAAGGCGATGAAGAAAGGTCTTTTCGAAACCGCCAATGGCGGCACCCTCTTTCTCGATGAAATCGGGGAACTCTCGCCACTGCTGCAGGCGAAACTGCTGCGCGTGCTGGAAGACCAGGTGATCCGGCGCATTGGCGGCGTACGCGATATGCAGGTCGATGTGCGTGTCGTGGCAGCCTCGAATCGTGATCTGGAGAAAGCCGTCCGCGAAGGTCACTTTCGCCAGGATCTTTATTATCGTCTCGCGATTATCGCAATCTTCATTCCTCCTTTGCGCGAGCGGACCGAAGACATTCTGCCGCTGGTGGACTTTTTCATCGACTGGTACAACCGCAAGTTCAAGAAGTCGGTCCGCGGGGTCAGCCCCGATACCCGTCGTCTGCTGCTTGCCCACAATTGGCCGGGCAATGTGCGCGAACTGAAGAACTCCATCGAGCGTGCCATGATTCTGGAAGATGAACCCATTCTGCGGCCGGTCTACCTGCCGTTTGCCGTCGGGCATGCCGCCAGAGGCGGTTTGACTGCATTCGAGGCGAGCAGCGCACCAGCGACGGATGGCGGCAAGCAACTCCCCAATGGTCGGGTGCTGCCGCGGCTCTACATTCCAGAGGAAGGAACTTCTCTGGAGGAAGTCGAGCGCGCCATGGTGGAACTCGCCATGCGGCAGGCGAACAACAATCAGACCCAGGCCGCGCGACTGCTTGACATCAGCCGCGATGCCTTGCGCTACAAGCTGAAGAAATTCGAACTCGTGGGTGCTGGCGAGGAAGGGGCTGCCGACTCGGTCTCTTCCGAAAAAGCCTCGGACTAAAACCCTTCTCACCGACTGCACACACCGTTGCTGCTTGAAGTTGAAGGTCAACTACTTGTGCGAGATGACAGAAATATTAAAGGCACCTGCCAGGGTTGGGGCTGAACCTGCGGCTGTCGACATCACGTCCTTGGTGATCGAGTAAATCTTGGACAGGGCACAACATGGCGTAGAATTTCGGCTCGTGGACAGGGATCGTATGAAAGAAATCATCGAAGCGATGCACAAACTGGTCGAAGAGAGCCGGCGCCTAATCAATGCGCACAATCAAGTGATCCTCGAATACGAGAGACTAAAAAAGGAGTACGACAAACTCAGCGTGGACCGTGAAAATTGAGAACCAGAGAACCCAGTGTCGGATGTCGAGAACGAGAGCAATCAACGTTACCCTGGCGAGAACGAACGCCAGCACGTTTGGGATCGCTGCAGCGGCGCCCAATCGCTTGATGGTCAAGACTTCCTCGCTGACATCTAAGGTTGTGTACGGCATGGGCCCAACCTGTGTTTTACCGATAACATCCCGCCCATCGTAGCGTCTCAGTTGGTGAAACATCCGAATAGGCTCATCACCCCCGAAAGCGGACTCTGAGCGCAGCCTCCCGCTTGCAACAATCGTCCTCTCACTGCACAATGTAAGCGTTCCTGCGCTTGCCAATCGTCATTTGGGTCTCCCGCTCCACCCAACTTCGGAGTTGTGCCGATGGGAATCAGCAATCCAGAAATCCAGAAAAAGGTCTTCGGACCAAGATGGGAGCATGAAATCGAAAAGCAAAGCTGGTCGCTCTGGAGAAAGCTCATCCACCGGTTTCAGCGTTGCCCGATATGCAAGCCCACAAACAAAGTCAAAAAACTCAATGAGTGAAATCGCCCGATGGCGACTTTTATCGCTGGCGTGAGGCCGGCTGATTTATGGTCCGGGTTACGGCGGTGCTTTTCGATCTTCCTCTGCCTGGCGTGATGACCTTGTCAGCGACAGCAGCAGCGAGGCAGCAATGGAATACCTGATTGGCTTGGTTCTGTCATTGGCTGTGGCTGGCTTCGCCATCGTTATGGGTTTTGATCGGGAGCGTGCGTTTTATCCTACTGTGGCGATCGTCATTGCTTCGTATTACGTGCTGTTTGCCGTGATGGCAGCTTCTGGCAAGACACTGATCACTGAAATCGCCGTCGCCACCGGCTTTTTGCTGCTGGCCACAATCGGCTATAAGCGAAGCCTCTGGTTAGTAGCCATCGCCATTGTTGCGCACGGAGTCTTTGACATCGTTCATCACTTATTCATCGAGAACCCCGGCGTACCTCACTGGTGGCCAGGTTTCTGTTTGCAGTTCGATGTCATTCTGGGCGCTGTATTAGCCGTGCGTTTGCTAAGGCATACGCTGGCAACTCGTTGACGCGCAAATGCGAAACGATTTCTGATGTCCAGAGTGCCGTCAGGGTAGGTTTTTCGATCTTCGACGGGCCCACCACTTTCTCACAGCAATTCCTGACCAAATCAGCTCGACCATACCAAAAGGCCACGCACCTTGCAGAAAGCCATAAACAGAGCCAAGCACACATGAAAATGCGAAGGCGAGAATAAAAAAAGTGTGACGCTGTTCCAAAGCGTAGCAAATAACCATGGCGGTGACTGCGAAGAAACCGAATGCGGTGAGCATATTCATGGTCCCGACAAGTGTACGAGAAAGTCCAAAATCACACTTTAGAACATGTAGGAACAACTATCCGCAGCCGATATTGACGGTTTAGGCAGCAACCAACAGCATACCGTGAGGAACCGCCGCGGAACAGCCGGCCGGGGCCTCGCTGGTCGCCCCAGACCCGGGTTTTTGTTTCCCGCCTCCGGGAATTCCCGTAGAAACGCGATCACGATTAGGAACATCTCATCCGACGAACAGAAAGTACGTGGACTGGCGTAACTTTTGCCCGCTCGTAAGTTCCCGCCACAATTGATTGCATGGATCCAATCGCTCGGAATCAACTGCAACAGAACTGCTTCGCACAGACTCGTGCCACATTGGCCAGAATCCTCGTTCTTCCCGTTGTCTTGATTGGTATTACCGGCTGGATCCCGAATAAGGTCTTGGACATCGGCCCCAAAGGGCCATGGCCTTGGGGCGCCCTTCTGGGAGTATCCTTGATACTCACCAGCTTGTTGGGTTTATTCCGTCCTTGCTGCGAAGCGCTGTCAAGCCAGGCACGTCCGAGCTCAGCAGAATGAATGAATCTGCTCGCCGGGATCATCTGCCAGATCGTTACTTCTCACCTGCTGAACAACCGACTAGGGTATCGGCGCACACCGCCGGAGCAGGTTCGTGTCTTTTTCAGGGTGGCTGGAACTCAGGCCCTATCACCCCTTTTGTAGCGATAGTTATAGGATGGCACGGCAGTTCCTCACCTCCGTGCCATTGGATTATGGCTTCACGACTTGACTAAGCGCAGCTGAGCTTCCTTAAATAAGCAGGGTCGGCGTGAGACCCGATTTCACTAAATTAGGACGTTCGCATGGCCCGAACGTCGCGATTAAATCTCCTGCAGAACATTCGATTGCATGCACAAATGCCGGCTGCGTCGCGCTTGTCATTTTGATCGTTAAGAAATCTTCTCTTCCCTCATCGCGAAATTGTCGCCTTGTGGGCAAACCCGCAGCACGATGGACTTGGAGTCATTCCACTTCTGCGATATCCTCTTTGCCAACGTGGGGTTTCAAATGCGCAGATCTCCGTGAATCCGTGTTTTCAAAACACTCTACCCGACCGTTCTTACTCACCATCTTTTCGGCAATAGAAAGATCACAATCGAAAGGGATCCCATGAATAGGCGTGATTTCCTTTGGCAGACCGGTACCATGTGCGCGGGACTGGCACTTTCGAAAGCAGTCCCGCTTTTCGCTGACGCATCGGTGTCCGGTTGGCGGATGTTCGAAGTGACAACCCGGGTTGAAGTCTTGAAGCCAACTGGCGTAACGCATATATGGCTTCCGGCGGCGCTCATTCGGCAGACTCCGTTTCAGAAGACACTCGCCAACAAATATGTTGCTGAGGGGGGCACTGCGAAATTCACCCAGAGCAAGGGCGACTCGCTCGGAATCGTGACCGCGACCTATGCCGAACACGCGAAGCCCGTGCTTACCCTCACCAGCCGCGTATCACTGAAGAACTACGGCGTCGATCTGTCCTCGCCGTCGAAAGTCGCGAACGCTTCACGGTCGGAACTGGAATACTACCGCAGGCCCAGCAAATACGTACCGACGGACGGCATCGTGAAAGAGACGGCCGATAAAGCCACCAAGGGCGCTACCAGTGACATTGACAAGGCACGCGCCATTTACGAATGGATCGTCGAGAATACTTTCCGCGATCCCAAGGTTCGCGGCTGCGGTCGCGGTGATATTCGTATCATGCTGGAGTCTGGAGACCTGGGTGGCAAATGCGCCGACCTGAACTCCCTTTACGTCGGCTTGGCACGGGCCGCCGGCCTCCCGGCGCGACACGTTTACGGAATTCGCGTCGCCAAGTCGGAACTCGGCTACAAGAGTCTGGGGGTGGCTACCGATCAGATCTCCAAAGCCCAACATTGCCGCGCCGAGGTTTACCTCAATCAACACGGATGGGTTCCGGTCGATCCCGCCGACGTGCGCAAAGTTGTTTTGGAGGAGCCGCCAGGGAATTTGAAGCTGAGTGACGAGATGGTTGCAAAGGCGCGCACGCGGCTGTTCGGTTCTTGGGAGATGAACTGGATGGGCTACAACTACGCGCAGGATGTCGTGCTGCCTGGCTCGAGCGGACAACCGCTCGTTTATTTCATGTATCCGCAAGCGGAAACTACAGAAGGCCGCCTCGATCCCTTCGACCCCGATAATTTCAAGTACGAAATCACGGTGAAAGAAACAACCTAGCTGTCGTGGATGTTTCTGTGAACCGGCACAGGAGGGAGAGTCACCTCCCCTCCGCCGAGTCGGCCCGGGGAGTTGCACCCCGAGCCGCTCACAAATCCGGACGTGAATCTCTCGATTCATCCGGCTCGTGCCACCCGAGAAGGCTGCCGCCTCCAGCAAGACAAGGAGTTGCCGAGTCAGCCCGGGGAATTTCGCCCCGGGCTGCTCACAGAACCGTGCTTAAATCTCTCGACTTACACGGCTCGTGCCACCGCCTGAAGA